>TARA_B110000285_G_scaffold28363_2_pt1 | contig 13356 bp, 18 predicted proteins | sample TARA_B110000285 | Tara Oceans TARA_B110000285 (sample SAMEA4397756) | marine metagenome | biome: Polar Biome; feature: [SRF] surface water layer (ENVO:00010504); material: water (ENVO:00002006), including particulate matter (ENVO:01000060) such as... | depth 5 m
GCCTGCCCGGAAATGTTCTTCAGTATGTATAATTTGCTAGCAGCGGGGCAGATGATAGTAGCGGCCCCCGCTGGCTGTCCTGAGTTATCATCGGCAACAAGCATGGCACACCGAGATTCGTCAGTTGTACCGTTCGCGGTGGTCAGTGTGTGGGAGTTGGTGCTCCAAGAATTTATGACGGCGAGACCGGTAACGGCCTGCTCCACCATAGAAGTAATGTTGTTGTTTACAACGTCGCCCCATGTACCGCCAAGCTCTCCGTCTACAGGCAGCGCCAGTCGTAATACGCTTGTATATTGTGTAGCCATGGTGCGCCCCTAAGCTATCCGAACTATTGCAGTGCTAGCGTCTGCAGTCGGGAATTGAACGATAAAACTATCCGCAACGGTGGATTTATCACTACCGAAGTCGAGGACCGCCACAGCAGGGTTGCTACCGCCCGATTGGTATACCAGCGCCCCCCGAGCCGTAATAGTCGCAGTAGACCACGTAGTGTCGCTAAAATCCAAGAAGGCGGTGGTCCCGGAAGTCGCAGGGGCTACCACAGTTAAGGTGTTTCCGCCCGCTGTATACCCTGTACCCACGACCTCGTCGGATGAAGTGTACGCCGTAGTGTCCGCGCTCAACGTGGCAGCCGACGTAAATAGTGCGATCTTGAACGTTTGCGACGTGTTAGCACTAAAATCCATCTCGCCGTCGAGAAGGGCTTTTTTAAACGACGTACACATAGTTTGGGTGATTGCCACTGCCTGCCCCTATGTAACCGGTTGTCGGTATTGCCCAGCGCGATAAGCATCTTCTCGAAGCCGCCCATCGCCTAGCTGTTTGAGCAACCCCATTGATTGTGCATATAGTTTTCCGTACAAATCTATCATGTCTGCTTCGCCTTTGACAAAGCGGATAGCCTGCATGAGCGCCCCATTTAAGAGCGCCGAGTCAAAATCATCACCCAGCCATGTAGTGCCTGCAGTAACAATTGTTTCTGGGTAGTACCCGTAATTCAGATCAGTAACGTAGTTGGCATCCGGTGTAGGGCCTAACATAAAGCTACCATCAGAGAAGTACGCGTAGTGAGCTGGCAATCCTCCGGGCGAAGCCGCGGGATAGGCCTCACGAACAAAATTGACATCCTTATTGAGCAGGAAGTGGTATTGCCCACTACCATCCACAACGGCCAAGGAGTACGTCCATAAGAAGTCACTAGGCGTATTAAAATAGCTGTTGCCAGACGTCACAGCCCCTGTTGCACTTTTACGGAGCGCCGGAATTTGCACAGAGTTATATATTATCTGCTCCGCCTGTTCAGTGAACATGGCAAGCTGGTCAGCCGTGAAGGTTGTCTCACAGATGTCTTCTATATTGGCTTTTAACTCTGTATAATTCATTGTTACGCCATAGGCCCACGAGCCATAGTGCCTTTAACAGCCGCGCCGACGCCCCGGACCTTAACTCCAGATGTCTTAACGTCCTTCATGCTAGGCTTAGGCCCGTACACTTTAGGTACACTCATGGCCTTAGCGGGGGTATTACTGTTCTTTTTCATAGTCAGCTCCTATCCTGTGGTGACCGTAACGGAACCAATAGAGGTTATACCTACAAGGTTATTGGGGGTTAATCCATAGAGGTCTTGTAAACCAACAGGGTCCCACCCGAATTGAATGTCCCTACTAGCCACTAACTCCGCGGAGTCAGGGCGAGGATTTCGTAGGGCCTGCGGATCGTCCACAGGGTATTCGCCTATATGGAGCTGGGGCTGGTCGGGGTTCCAGCACTCAGGGCAGGCTTTAATATTAGTGTCCTGTCCTTTGCGGACGAGGCTTTTCAAACTCCGTAGTTTGTACTGGAACCCACACACATCGCAGATTCCTAACGCTTTTTGCTCTGAAGCAAATCGGTTAGCCACTACTACACCCTCGCCATCCGGGGTACGAAACGGATAGAGGCTTTTTCCCTATCCTCCCCCGCCGCCAATTGGAATTGCTCTTCGTACACTGCTTTAAGCATGTCGATACGAGGCATAAGGTTTGGGACTTTAAGCGCTATATAGTAGGCTAGACCAGCAACGAGGCATGGATAAAACCGAAAATTCATATCCGCCGTCTGAATACCACTGCCAGCGTCCTCAACACGGCGCATACGCCAGTAGACAAACGTATAGTCGTTGCTGTCCGGCACAGGCCAAATATTGATGCGCGGCGCGTCTCGGAGCCGCTCTACCCACACCTGGACGGGGCGTCCCGTAGTCAGTTTATTCGGTATAGAAGCGAACGTGCTAACACTTATCCGGCTAATCGTAAGGTCGGATTGGGTGGACACATTACCCGCGCCTGTACGAACAACCTGCTCTAGAAGGTCAATGGTGTCCGCAGGGAGCGTATACTGACCCGTTCCGTTCGTGAGGCTGACAGAACCACTGTCAATGGTCCACATATTGATGCCACGGTTCTGCCATTCGATAGTAAGGAGGTTCATAGACCGTCGCGCCGTGCGAAGGTCGTAGCCAGAACGCATCTCGGACCCCGCGCGCTCCCATGCTTCTTCAGCGATCTCCGTAAAGTCCATGTCAAAAGAAGTTGTGCCGGATGTGGTCATTATTTCCAACCTTTGCGCGCTACTTGCTTAGCTTTATTAGCCAGCTCGCCGTAGTGAAGGAGTTTTTTTGCCGTGGTCGACATCACCTTACCTGTCATAAGTGTGCCGTCGGGGTGTTTGTGCGTCCCGCCTTTGTGCTCCCTGCCGTCGGGGAAGTAATGCTTGGCACCTTTAGCCATCAGCGCATTTTGCAGGCTTTACCGCCACGAGCCATCCCGTAGCCTCTAATCTTGCCGCCGGACTTCATGCCCTTCGGCTTTCTTTTTTTCGCCGCCGCCGCCGCTTTTAGCGCCGCTTCTAGCGCGCGCTTCTTTCTCTCTTCTGGAGTCATGCCTTGGCCGCGATCCAGCCCTTCAGGCATAGGGGGCGGGGCGTTTCTACGCCCCATCTCTCCTACATCAATTCCACCAGGGACGCCCCGGGTCATGTCCGCGGTCATGCCTGGGTCCGCGGGGCCACCTGCCTGATATTTCTTCATATTCATCATCTCAAAGCTCCATTCTTGGTTGTGAATTTACGCATTTAGCAGTTCCATTTACGTAAGCTCTTATTGATGCGACTGTTAGGATCGTTCGCCGTCTTAGCGCCCGTGTTACGTTTCTTCATACCCTGCATCCGGGCACAAAAAGACTTGCGTCGACTAGCGGCCTTAGAGCCTTTCTTGAGCTCACTGGGCTTGGTGGTTACGGCGGTCTTAAGTTTGCTACCGGGGTTCGCTCGCCGATAACTCGCCACGCCCTTCTTGTTTAGTCCACCAGACTCGCTCTTACCTTCTTTGCGCGTCCAAGCAGGGGATTTAACGCCCCCGCCTTTCTGGTAATACTTACGCAAAGAAGACCGTCATCATATCTACGGTGGCAACCGTATACTGTACAGTCATGCCGTCCGTGAAAAGTACGCCCTCTCCGGGCATATTGTCGGAGACAGTAGCGTTATCCGTACCAATAGTGCGCGACTTGAACAGGATTGTTCCGCTCTCTGGCGTACCATTGAAGTAATTGATGACCCCGGCAGTACCCCCAGAAACTACAGAAAATCCTTTGAGGCGGATACGTCCCCCGCCGCCGACTGCTTGAGCCGCGCCTGCAAGACTGCCTACAGTTATGTTTCCCGCGTATTGAGCAGAACAAACCACCGAAGATACTGTCTTAAAGTATTTGGTGCCAGCAACAGCTTCAGCAGAGCCTGTTGAAACGATAACCTCGCTAATTACATTATCAAACACGTTTGTGCCTGTAATGGTTGTCGTCTTGCCGTTATCGCTAGTCCCTGCTGTAGTAACCGCTAAAAGCCTAGCGCCCCCAGAGGCAAACGATGTATTTGCCAGTGTCGCGGTTGTATTTGGCCGCGCTGCGGTGACAATCCAGTCTCCATCTGCCGCGACCTCATCGCTGATAAATACAGGTGTAACGTCAGAGTGAGCTGATTGGCTCATGTCAATCTCCTGTTTTGGGGGTGGGGTTGTCTACACCCCACCTGATTACCTAAGCATCATACCCAAAGAACTCGATGAGGATTTTACCGGCGGTGTAATCTGCATTAGTCGCGGCACCGGTAACCAGATACATGAACTTGCCCGCAGCGGGAGGTACAGGGATGCCCAGTACAGAACCTGCCGCCAAGTCACCACTATTAAGCATCTGTATTTGGTTGCTCAGAGATGTGATCGCTGCGTCTTCTGCGCCGGTGGATTCATCAGCGTACCAAAGATCAATGTCTGGGTCGCCGCCTGCTGGTGTTTCCACGCAGGTGAGCTTGCCACCAAGAATGGTCCCGTTAAGGGCTACGGTCGTTGTGCCGATGTTAGAGCTAGCTGTACCGGCTTTACCGATGATGTCGCCACTGCCCGAGCTAGCCAACCCCGTAAGGTCCATAAGAATGCTCGTATGCCACATACCGCCGGTATTATTCACGGTAGACGCGTAGATCGTGCCCGTACCCGTTGTAATGCCGGTACCCGCTGCGGGGCCTGCGTTGCCTGCGAAGGTAGCAACCCCGGTCACGGAGAGAGTCCCACCGATAGAGGCGTCGTTATCGTATGTGGAATTGACGGTTACCGCACCCGTAGAGGCGTTCGTCGTAATATCTTGGAAGCCGTTCTGAGAACGTACTGGTCCGTTAAAAGTCGTATTAGCCATGTGTATCTCCTGTCGTGGCTAGTGTCAGCTACACATCGTAGCTGTCAGGGATAGGGTATAATACAGAATAAAAAGGGGGGTAGCAAGTACCCCCCCTCTCCGTACCGTAGCGTGTAAGTTACGCGCCGGGTGAGCCGAAGACCCCAAGAGGATCAGAGACACCAAACGAGTAACGTTCGCGTGCCTTATAACGGCTGTTGCCCGTATCGAAATCGGCGTCCATGGACGTCTGCATCGGGGTACGGACAAAGTGCTTGAGACCGTTTGGAACGTCAGTCATGAGGAACCAAGCGTTCGTATCGGTCAAGTAGTGGTTAATTGCGTAGCCTTCGGGGACTGCGCCGTTACTGCGGATAGCATTGAGGTCGTTATCCGCCGTACCAACACGGCCTTCAGTTTCCAGAAGTCGCGTAGCGACAAACTGGAGTGCCGGAGGGATGACCAGTTTACGCGGTTTAGCCGCGATAAGAAGGCCACGCTCGTCCGTCCAACCAGCGATCTGAATGATCGCGGCCTCAAGAGAGGTCTCGTTAAGGTCCGCCGCAACGGCTAGGGTGTTTGAGTTAACACCTCCTGAAACGAGTGGGTGGTCGGTAGCGCAAAGAACCTTGCCGTCACCGTAGGTAGTGCCACTGAACGCGCTGTTCAAAACAGCAGTAGCCTTAACCTGTTTGGTGTACGCCATAGCGCGGGCGAGAGCTTTCGTATAACGAGACGACAGGGAGTCGTACAAGTTATCTTCGATAGCTTCCTCGGTAACTGAGAAGCCCATCGCGATAGTCTCGTGCGTATAGCGTGCGGTCCACGTCTCCTGTGCGTTGTCATATTCGATGGCAGAGCCTTCGTTTTTGACTGGCGCAGCAGAGAAGCCCGACAGCTTCGTTTCTTCCTCAAAAGAGCGATCTGAGGTTTCAGCCTCAAAAATCTCTTTATGCTCCTCGCCATACTTGGCGTATTCAAGCCCGAACAGTGCGTTCAAACCAGGAAGGAGCTCTTTGAGTAATTGGGCGCGTGATATAGCCATTTTACTTCACTCCTACACGCCGGTTACGTTATTAAACTGGTGACCTGCGTTCCATTTAACGTAAGCCTCCGTATAACCACCGGATGAGTTTTTGGTTTCCTCGACCAGCCCGACGATACGGAACGGTAGAGTATTAGTAGTGGCTGATGTATCGTTGAGCCCGCCACGAGAATTACCCGTCACAGAATCACCGGTATTGTTAACACCAGCGCAGTTTGCGCCAATATCCGTGAGCGCGTAGTCGCCGACCGTAGTGCCCGAGGAGAGGACCGCGGCTTTGAACAGTACATCCGTGGCATCCACCACGTACGCCTGAATATCGGAAGCTGCGGTGCTAGCCACGAAGGACTGACGGAAGGTCGGCTGCGAATTGCTCGGGTCCGTATACGTAACGCCAAGAAAGACGCCGATTGGCGTCATAGCAGCATCAAACGTGTCGCGTTCGATGGTGCCACCGGTAACGAGTTTAACAGCGTCCCCGTAGAAAATACTCGTAGCATAGCCACTAGCGATGCCATACTGACGAGTAACGCCTACAAAGGGTACGCCGCTCAACAGCTTTACCGGAGCGAGCCCGTAAGGGCCGCTAACAGTAGGATAAGCCATGTTTAGCTCCCATGGTTAGGTTAAGTTCCATTTCCGAATGAAACCCGCGTCTTACGCTCGTTGAAAAGCGGCATGCGCGGGTCGTTTTCTCGCATGAGGTTGTTATCTACGGACTCCATCTGGGAACGAGCTTGTTGATTGTAGTAATCAGCTCGTTCGTCAACGAGTTCCTCTGGAGCCTTACAAAGCAAAAGACCCCCAATCACAACGTTATCCTTGAAGCGGTCTTGCTCCACGGCAACCATAGTAATTTCGGGGTGATCTGAAGCCTTTACGGGCTCCCAACCTTCGCGGAGTTTTGAAGAAACATTAGTGGCATCAAGTTGACCTTGCGTAGTCACACGTACCCAATGATATTTATACCCAGGCTCGGGGTCCGGTGAGGGAAGTACCTCTGGACGTTGCCAAGCACGACGCCGAGTATCTTTATCGCGAGTAGTGTGTTCTCTGTTGGTGCGGTTATCAGCCATTACTTTTCCTCATCTCTAGTGCAACCTGTGCGGCGTAATCTTTAAGGGGAACTCCGAGCCGTTTTGCTAAATTTACTTGTGTCTGCGTTAGGGTCACCTTCCTAGGTGCTGTGCTCCGCGTAGCGGGTGCAACCACATTAGCCTGACGTCTAACAGTCCGCTTATTGTCGTTATGCTTAATATCATCCGACACGTAGTCGAAATCGTTAGGGAATACTTCTCGCATACGCGCGTTCAAAGCGTCGTAGTAGTCGTCGCCTCGGGGATCGACCCCCGATTTAACGAGTTTATTGTGCAGCCCCAGCGCAAAACTCGTCATTTCATCGTCTACACCAAACCACGTGTTGGACTTAGTCCACTCCGCGGCCCGCTCGTCTACTGGTGCTGGGGCGATAATTTCAGCATTATTGGTAGTATCTACAGCGGTATCTTCCCCCTGTAAAGGAGGAAGCCTAATAGCCTCTAAACGATCCGCTTTGATTTTAGCGTTAGTCAACGCTTCTTGGGCGTTTAGTACAGCTTCGGAGTCCCCAGACTCGTAAGCATCTTTATATGATTTCTTTGCTTGCTCCAGCTCAGAAGCCACTGATTGCTTAGCCTGCCCAAGAAGGGCGGTCTGGTTCTTGCCGACGGTGCCTTTTAAGTCGCGGTTCTCCGCGACTAATTGTTGGGTGTAACGTTCTAGCTCTTGCTGCTCACGTACCGCTAGTTCTTTTGCGCGTCGCTCGTCGTGATAGCCTTTGCTAAAATGCTTGATGCGGTTCTTAACTTTTTCAGAGTAGTCCGCGAGTTCTTCGTCAGTTACAGCTTCCGGCGGATCAGACGCCCTACGGCCACGATCTGTTTTAGGCGTATCGTCCACCACCTCGATATTGATGTCTTCATCTTCTTGGAACGTCGTAGTACGCTCTGTAAGATTGTCGGTAGCATCGCTAGGCTCTCCCATAAATACAGCACTAGATGGTTCTACCTCAATCTCAAAATTATCTTCTGCCTCGGCGGTGGGAAGAGAGAACTCAACTTTTTCAAACGACATTATATCTCTCCTAAACAGTCATGATGCCGCGGGGATCAGGAATAACGGCTTCAATAGAGTCATCGTTCATTAGACGAAGCTCTTTACCGTTAACTTTAAAACGAGTGCCCGTGTTCATGCGGAACATCACGTAATCTCCTGGCTTACACCAAGGACCTCCAGGGAAACGTGTCTTGTCGCTATACGCATCGTCTCCCATGTCGATAACAATACCCATTATCGACAGGATGTATTCTTTATGTTTTTCGGCCTCTGTCTTCAATACAGAGCTACCTACATAATGGTCTTCTATTTCCGGGAGTGCGACCAGCACTCGGTATCCGACGGGGCTAGGGAGCTGAGCCTCCCACTCCTCATCAGTAATATTTGACTTGATAGCAGCTACATTAGTCGTCATCAGTATCATCCCTATGGCTTCGCAAGAGGTCTTCCATATATGAGAGTGTGGCGTCGAGACCCCGAACTACGCCACACAATTCCCTGTACTCAGCGTAATCTTTAGGACCACCCTGAGATAGAAAATCGACTGCAGAAGAGCGTTGCTCCTCGACTTGATCTTTCAGCACGTCAAAGACGGTTTTTGCCATGTGTACTACTGACGTTTAATGGGTGTGGTAGCGGCCTTGAATATCTCAAGGTTAAGGGTGTCGGAGGATATCTGTTCTTTTACGCCTGCTTGTTTGGCGTCTATCGCTACAGAGGCCGCTTCCAACTCCAGTTTTTTAGCCCCCAAGAGAGCATCAGTACGATCAGCCTTAGTTTTACGTTGTTGCTCAGCCATGCGTACTTGCATATCAGCCGCATCCTTCTGAGTTTTTCGTTGGACCTCAGACTGTTTAATTGCCGTCTCTTGTTGACGTAGCTGTAGAATTGGGTCTTGCGCCTGCTGCTGCGCCTGTTGTTGTGCGGCTTCCTGCTTGTGGCTCTCTGTGAGCTGCTTGCCTGCGTCCGCGACCAACTGGGCGAGATACACTTCAACGTCCTGCGGTAGAGTCTCCCCTGGGGGTGGGAGGGGGGCACCGAGCTTCTCCTCGATCTGTTTGCGGTAGTTAAATCCTAAATGCTCAGCAAGGTGTGCCTGCAGTGACGCCATAATCTGCTGTGCCTGCGGGTTCTGCCCAATGGTCTGCGCGACCATGGGGTCCTGCATAAACGCCGTGTGCGTAGCAATATGCGCGTCGTGGTCTTGGTATATGAAAGCGCGCATAGGTTTGCCAACGAGGGCGTCCATGTTCTCGCTGACAGGGTCTTTGGGATTAAGATCGTCTTTAGTAGGTACGAGTTTGTCGGCGTTCTTAATGCCGAGTACCTCAATCATCTGACGATGCAGCGCGGGCAGGTCATATATCTGCGGTGCCGCTTGAGCCATCTGAAGGACAGCTTGGTACTGGACCACTCGTTGGGCCATAGTGGAGCTATTAGGGTCGCTGACGGGTATTACATCTACCGCGGCGTAGTCAGCTTGGCGCGCAGTAACCTCCCCTCGTAGGGGCTCATACCCGTACTCAGCGGGGGCATACTCCTCCATGATAGCTTTAAGGAGCTTGAACTCCTGTTTCATGGCAAAATGTACGCGTGCCTGGACCGCTGCCATTGGCTTGAGAGTACGTTCAAGAAGCGCCAGCGTGGTCCCAACCGGCGCATTAGCGGACATGTCAGAGATATTCATATCACTGATAGCCCCTAGCCTACGTCCCTCAGTCGTTATGGTGTTTAGAAGCGTAAGGAGCGTCTGGGATGGCTCTTTATAGGGCAGCGGCATAATATTATCGCGCACGCTGCCAGACGGGACGTCCACATCCCGCCACTCTCCAGGCTCAATCGGCGTATCATCCCCCTTAATGCGGAGCCCCCTCGATTTAAGGCCCCCTGGGAGGTTAGATAGCGTACCTGCGTCGACCAATTGACGGATTATAGACGTACCCGCCTTCGCGTAGCCCCCGATAATATGGATCAAACCAAGTCCGTAGAACCCAAAACCCGGCACATAAACATAATGTACGAAATGCTGTCGTTTTAGCATCAGGGGGTCTTCGGGGTCCCAGTTACGGCGGATGGCTAGAACGGTGTCAGTTCCGCGTTCAATAGTCACCACATAAGGACGAGCTACGTATGAATCTTCGTCCCCATCTTCATCTTCGTCTTCAACACCGTTGATTACCATGTCGACGTGAACTTCGTAGATCGCGTATCGTTCGTCGTCAGTAATCGAGTAACCGCCCTCTTCGGCCTTCTTCTCCTCAATATCAGTACGGTACGCGCGCGGCTCCCCCAGCTCTACATCCCTGTAGAAACCACTGACCTGTAGTTTACGCATCTCGTTCTTAGTTTTACGCATAATGTGCGTAACACGTTCAGCGCTCTCGATATGGGACGCGCCATACGGGACAATAACATCCTCTGCAGGCACGTAGACAGCCACTTGGCGCATGATATTAGGGTCGAAGTACACTTTCTTAAAGGCAGACCCCGCTAGCCCTAGGCTGTAAAGCATACGCTCGTGCTCGGGGCGATACTCAATCATGCGCTCCGTGAGCTCGTAATTCATATCCGCCTTGACGCGTTCAGCTGCCTCTAACTTATCTTTGTCTTCTTTACCGAGGATTTTAACCCGGACAGGCCCTGCAGCGGGGAAAGTTTCACTCATCGTCTCCGCTTGGAAACGGATCGCCGCCTCAGCTAGGATCGTAGAGAACACCCCGCACGCGCCCTCCCACGGGTCTGTGCGCTCTTCGTACTTGAAGCCTAGGACATCCAGCCCTTTAACGAAGCTGTCCGCCCAGTCCTTGCGGCTGTCGATGTCAGTATCAACATAGCCTACTATCTCGCTTGATATACGAGTGAGCTCCATGTCGTCTAGGGACTCGGCCAAGTTATCGTCAAAGGCCGTAGGTCCTACATCTTCGCCAGGGACAAGAGTAATCTCTACACTGCCGTCGTCCATAGTAACCATATCGGGGTTGACGATATTAACCTCAAACTCCGCGCTCATGCCGTCCATCTCAGCTTCTTCTTCAAGTCCGAGTGGTGCTGCGTACAGCCCTTTTTCAATCGCCATGGTCTATCCTTTAGTAGTAGCCGCCCCGGCGTTGTTTGAAAAATCGAATAGGGTCAGGTTCATCTGAAGGTAATTGAATAAACCCACCCTGCCTAAACCGCATAAGGGCCATAACGGTAGAATCTACCAAATCATCATGACTCATAAAGGGAAATCCGGCAATCTCTTCTACGACCTCTTCTGCCCAACGAGTTTGTGGGACCCATACCATGCCGGAAGCTACTATGTCTGCCACAGAATTTAAGCGCGCTAACTTGTCGCCCGAGCCTCTATGCGGAGTATACTCCTGAACAGGTAGACCCATACGCCGCATCTCTTGGTATATAGCCGTCCCAGAGCTCTTTTTCTCAACAATAAACGAGTCAGGCTCCCATTCAGCGTACTCTCGCATGGAGAGTTCTTTTAGCTCTGGGAACTCCAGTCGGTCTTTTATACTGTTGAGTAGTATGATGTGGTGTGCGCTATCCTCTTCGTTGAAGAACACTCCCCACGTAGTAAGCGCTGTGTAATCCGCTCGGTTGTGTTTCTCTGCCGCGGCGTCCAATGACATTATAATGTATTCACATTGTGGGGCATCTTCGGGCTCCCACGTTCGCCACCACTCGCGTTTGACGATAGACGCTTCTTCCGCGGTGGGGTGCTGTTGATACTGGGCATTCCACTGGAAAACCGGCATCGACGCTTTGGTGCGCAGCAGCGCATCCATATCAAAGAACTCAGGCCATAGAGGCTTCTGTAAGATTTTACCGTCACTATCGTCAACGTCTAGTATGGCGGGGAACTCTACAACATCGTACTGGTCGGCTAAGGTGTTCTGCGCCATATCTCGCGTGACACGTCCGGTGAGGTCGTCCATGTGCCATCGGGTCTGGATAATCGCCACCCTACCCCCCGGCATGAGGCGAGTTCGCGCCCCGAGAGTGAACCACTCATAGGCTTTTTCAAACACTCCAAAATTTCCGTTGATGACATCTTGTTCGGAATGGGGATCGTCAATGAGCAAGAGGTCAGCGCCACGGCCAGCAAGGGCAGAACCAATACCACACGCATAATACTCACCTCCCGAGTCGGTGTTCCACCTGCCAGCGGACTTAGAATCGCGCGCAAGATGCACAGTGGGAAATATGTCTCTATACGCGTCTGAATTGATAAGGTTTCGTACCTTCCTACCAAAATCCACAGCTAGATCGGTGGTGTGCGACACCATCATAACTTTTTTATCGGGGTTGCGGCCAAGGAACCACGCGGGAAAATATATAGATACGAGCTGGGATTTACCGTGCCTGGGGGGGATATTGACGCATATACGGTCTTTATCGCCCTCTTCAATATCCATTAGCATGTCACCAAGAATACGGTGGTGCTTACCGACGATGTAATCTGGCTGCATATGCTGGCAGAAGGCGATAAGGTCGCTATACGCAGTCTCGTTATGCTTCCGGTGGGCTAGTTCATCTACTAAATTGTCTAACTCAGCCACTTCTTCGGGAGAAAAAGCGTCCAGATTAGCCAGCATGTGCTCTATTTCGGGCTCTGTGAACTCTAGCGCTTGGTTCATGCCGCATCTTCTGTAGCGGGGCCTAACTCGGCGCTTACATCAATCGCCTCTCCATCAATTAGGATGGGCTCGGCGCTGTCTTCCGTAGGATTTACGAGTTTAGCCAGCTTAGAACGCAGTTTATCGCGTAGGTCGTCCGTAGATTGGTGTGTGACAGTGACTTCTGACTTCTCTGAGAACAACCCAACGTCCGAAATCTTACCCAGCAGCTCTAGTGCGCGGACACGGACGCGCGGGTCGGGGTTATCCGTCTCTAAAATGAGCTTATTAGTGACCATATGCCGGATTTGCGCCGCATTTTCGGCGACGAGGTGCCCAAACTCCTTCAAAATACTGTTCGTGGCAAGTATTGACGCCGGTGTCATGGTAGCCGCACGTTTTAAAGTAATTTTTTTAGAGGTGCCGATGGGATCATTGGCATACGCGTTAGTAATCGTAGCGGCTATGTCCCTATCCTCGGCGGAGGGGTCATCATTCAGGCCATGTTCAGCCAGCTCCGTAGCCGTGTTGGCTGCGGCGTCAATATATTCGCTGAGATCATCATAGTCAGCGCCCTCTGGCACTGCCACCCCAACCTCTGGCTCTACGACAATAGTCATATGTTTTGCAGGCCCATTAGTAGCAGTTCTATACGCTACATATATTAACCGTATCCCCCCTATAGCACTGAAAATATGCGGAGGCAAGTAGGCGCGTAAGGAATAAAAAGCGTGACCCCCCGCTACTACCGGGTTAAAATTTGCGTAGAGGGAGAGCAAACAATGCAATATGTGACGTTAGAGAGCTACAGCCGCCGTCAAAATTCCAAAGCAGGTGATACCCTGATGGACGATATCGCGTATTTCGCACGGGTATCCAATCCATCGAGCCAAAT
>TARA_B110000285_G_scaffold77816_1_pt1 | contig 13326 bp, 15 predicted proteins | sample TARA_B110000285 | Tara Oceans TARA_B110000285 (sample SAMEA4397756) | marine metagenome | biome: Polar Biome; feature: [SRF] surface water layer (ENVO:00010504); material: water (ENVO:00002006), including particulate matter (ENVO:01000060) such as... | depth 5 m
CTTAAGCGAAAGGCAATCCGCGAATGAGGTTAGCGCGTTGGCCGGGAGCGACCAGTTTGCTTTGACCTGCACGACGGCGTTGCTTGGTGCTTTTGTTACGAAGGAGGTGACGGTGCCCTGGCGTGCGACGCAAGAGTTTACCGGTGCCTGTCTTCTTGAAGCGTTTGGCGATGGATTTACGTGTTTTCTGCATGAGAAAGTTGGAAAAGATGGGGAAAACACAGCTTTTGAAGCGGCTTGTAAAGGGTTAAAAGTGAGAAAATCAAAATAGAGTCACATCTGAACTGGGATCCCAGTAGGTAAAATACACCCTAGCGAAGTTGTTCGGCCCTTTCGGACTCTTGTGCTCCCTCGAAATTACCCGATTCATATCCGCCCCACCCGTAGAGTTGCTTGCGGTAAAGCCATGAGGGCAGTAGTGCAAAGCCGAGGGCGCGACGGGCTTGCTCTGTGTTTTCGCGCTCCGAAGAGGTCAGCGTTTTGGTCGCAGGATCGTAGCTTGCGTAGGCTGGCTCTCTTTCTGGGCGTAGGATGACGACTTCGTCACCCTCCATCATGCAATAGTTTTGGCCGTATTGCATGAAAGCTCGCCCGGGGAGGTCGGGAGATTCTGTATTGAGATCGCGCCCTATCATGGGATGCTGCGATGAGATACCCATCAGCGATAAAAGCGTGGTCGGTAAATCGATCTGGCTGGCCACTGTAGAAATCCGTTTCGGTTGAATATCCGCTCCGAGGATCAGGCCGGGGATCTGGAAGTGCTTAATAGGGACGAGCGCATCACCGCGAACCCGGATGTCGTGATCAGCCACCACGAGAAACAGGGTGTCTTTCCAATAATCGCGCGACTTAGCCTTCTCGAAAAACTGCCCAAGAGCATAATCGGCATATTTAACTGTGTTGTTTTCAGTGGCTGGATCTTCATCGTGAAGTTCGATACGGCCTTCGGGATATTCGAAGGGCGAGTGATTAGAGGAAGTAAACACCAACGAGAAAAATGGCTGCTCGGAGGCATGTAGTTCCTGAATACGCTGGTCGGCCATATTAAAGAGATCTTCATCTGAAGCGCCCCAAGTGCCTTCAAAGATCGGGTCAACAAAGTCGTTTCGATCGATGATCGACTCAAATCCATTGCCCGTAAAAAAGAGCTGCATGTTATCGAAGTGGGCTTTGCCCCCGTAGATGAACTCGGTGAAGTAATTCTGATCTTTTAGTAAGTTAGCGATGGTAAAAAAGTTATTCTGCGAGAGCGACAGCTTGACCACACTTCGGGCAGGTGTCGGCAGAAAACCAGCTGTAACGGCCTCGATACCACGAACAGATCGCGTGCCAGTCGCATAGAGATTCTCAAACCACCACCCGTCGTCTTTGAGTTTTTCCAGCTCAGGAGTCACCGGGCGACCTCCCAGCGATTCGACAAAGGTGGCACCCAGACTTTCCTCAAGAATGATCACGAGATTGAGCGGACGCGTGCGCTGGATGCTGGCTTGGTGCCAGCACTGGAGTGGCGTTTCACTCGTCAACTGCGCCTCCCCCACCCATAGGCTTGTCGCCTTGAGCATTTCTTCAGGCTCCATATCGCCGTAGATCTCGCTGGATTTGGCTTCGTGTTTTAAATTATATATTGCGTGGAAGACCGACCAACTTGAGTTAATGATCAGGCTATTCACTAGCGGGTCTTGCGTGACCGCAAACAAGGCGGGGTTCGCCGCGCGGTGACCAGCAGTCGAGCGGATGCCGGCAAAAACCAGAAATCCCGCCAGAGGGAGGACACAGATTTGCTTGAGATAGCTCCATGACTTGGGCGCTTTCAGCCAAAATCTGAAAAGCTTACCACTCGCCCATGCTAGAAAGATGGAAGCGCCGACTCCAAGCAGTAAAGGAAGGCGAAAACCGTTCCACAATGTAGAGAATACTTCCTGCGGATATTTGAGATACTCAATGAATAGGCGATTCGGCCGGAAGTCATACTGTAAAATGAAGCTCGGCGTCGAAGCCTCCATAAAAACCAGCATGAGCACCGCGCCCACGATCCATCCATAGCTGATACGCCGCCACAGAGGCCACGTCCAACGGGTCGCTAACAACGGCATCAACACAAGTAAAGGCACACAAAGCAGTGATACCTGAATAATATCCGCACGCAGACCTTGCAGAAAAAACGCCCCCCAGCCGACATCAGTCGCCGCGATACGCTCCGACTGCCATAGCGCAAGCCCCAGCCGAGAGGAAGAAAGCACCAAGAGCCCTAAACTATACAGCAACGCAACTGGAACAAACGGCCCGAAGACCTGAGTGAATTTTTTAATCATAAAAATTCAAGAACAGCCTGATCTCTAGAAAGGACTTTCTTCAGATTTGGAACCCCAATATCGGATCGCTGTAATTTTCCCCGCAGCGTCTAGATCAAAAATCGTAACGCGACCATCTTCCTGCGGGAAGTCATCGAGTAAGCCCTCCTCGTCTGCAATCATGATGCGGTGTGGGTATTTCTTCATCTTCGGCATCGCGAACAAACGCCCGATCCCGGGCATCCCGTAAATATTGGCAATAAAAACCGCCTCCTCGGCGGGCAGATAAGCGGCACCTTGCTCTGAAAAATAGCGATTTGCGGCCTTCCCCGCGCCCATCGAAAACGCGACAGCGACATGCCGCGTGCCCTCAGGCATGGGGTACGCGGCCTCATGCTGATCTTGCATGCCGTCAAGCACTGGGAATGAATCACCCACGGATAGCGGTGCCGCAGAAGCGACGTGGGTCAATAATACAGCCGTAAAGAATGCAACTGTACGAACGAAGGTTTGGTGTAATGGTAGTATTTTCACAGGCGAACAATATCAGAGAGCAATGAAGCAATTATGAACTGAAAATGAATAAAAACTCATTTTCAGTTCAGTATCAGTTCATGCCAATAAGATAGAATCACTGCCATGATCCAGATACGCCATATTCTCACACTCGGGTTCATTGCCCTCTGCACGCAGTTATGCGCAGGAAATTTCGTAATCGACAGCAGTCACTCTGTGCTGGCAGTCGACGTGCGGGCATCCCCCCCGCATTCATTTATTTGCAGTGCAAAAGAGTTCGAAGTTGATATTCAAATCAATCCGCAAACCCTCGACCTGCAGGCAGCCACCTGCAGCTTCAGCTTTGAATCGCTCGACTCAGAAAAACCCAAGCGCGATAAGAATATGCGCGACTGGATCAATACCACGCACTACCCGAAGGCACAATTTGAGCTGACCAATGTGCGTCAGAACGAAATTGATGGCACACTGGTCGGCGTCGGCCAGTTTAGCATGCACGGAGTCAGCCGAGAAATCGAAGTCCCATTTACCATTCGCCGCGAGGGCAAGAAAATCATCTTAGATGGCCAAGCCGAGCTCGACACGACCCAATGGGACCTAGAAATCATCCGCATCTTTTTCTTTTCGGTGAAACCGATCATCCAACCACACTTCCACCTGCAGGGCACACTCACGAACGATGCTTGAAGCCTCACCAATCAGCACGACCCCCGACCTCGAAGAAGTCGTGTTACTCTGCCCCCTCGGCCGCCCGATTGGCACCGCCGCCAAAAGCCGAATCCATACCGATCGGACACCGTTGCACAGCGCGTTCTCCATCTTCTTGTTTAATCAAGACGGTGACATGCTTGTCCAACAGCGGGCATGGTCGAAGCAGACTTGGCCCGGCATCTGGTCAAACGCCTGCTGCGGACACCCGCTCCCCGGCGAGGCGCTCGAAGCAGCTGCACACCGCCGCCTCCACGACGAACTCGGGCTCACCAACGTTCGATTACACTTAGCCCTACCTAAGTTCCGCTACCGGGCCACCTTCTTAGGAATCGTCGAAAATGAGATTTGCCCTGTTTTCATCGGACAGTGTGACGGCACGCCCGAGCTCAATCTCGACGAGGTCGCCGCCGTAGATTGGGTCAATTGGGGCGCCTTTGTTCACGCAGCTCAGACACGCAGCGCTTCGCACTTCGCTCACTTTTCACCTTGGTCACGACTCGAAGCCAAAGAGTTAGCAGCTTCCGACATACTGCTGCATTTATTCCAAGACCTTTGAAACTGGCAAAAACCACTTTTGATGATGCGCTAAGGCCGCCGAGGCGAAGCGCAGCAAGGGCTCATCAATGGCCTCAAGCGATAGTCGATAGGTGCCGAAATGATATGGTATAACGAATTCCGCGCCAAGATCCGCCGCGACATCTAGCGCCTCCTCTGGGTTCAGATGTCGACTCTGCAAGAACCACTGAGGCGCATACCCCCCGATCGGCAAGAAAACGGTGCGCGGCGCGTAGCGTTGCCCTATTTCTTTAAAATGCGGGCCCATCGCCGAATCTCCGGCCACGTATAGAACCTCACCTTCGGCGCGAAAGATATACCCACAGGCAAACAAGCCCCGCTGCCATGGGTAGCGCCAGCCACCATGACGCGCCGGCACCGGAATCATTTCCAAACCGCCGACCTTAATCACTTCACCCAAGGCAACTGGTTGCACAACATGCCGACTCAACACGGCATCCGACAAAAAGCGCTCCGAGCCAGCGGGCAGTAACAAGCGCGCAGGCGCCAATTTCTCCAAAGTTGCCACATCCAAATGATCCATATGAGCGTGTGTGATCAGAATCACATCGCAAACCGTATCCACATTCAACTGCGGTTGCGCAAATCTCCGAGGTGCCACCTTGATCCGCGATGATGCGACTGGATCGACCAGAACCCGCAGACCCATCCAATCAATTCGCACAGTTGCGTGCCCCCACCAGCTCAACCGCGGTGCCGACCCAATTGCCTCAAACACACGCGCCGATTCCACAGGCAATTCCAGCTCTACATCCGAAAGCCGACTCCATCCCGTCGACTCCTCCCACGAAGTCCGCTGTCCCCAACCTAGCCAATACGCAGCCCCGCAAAAAAGCAGCAAGCCAACCAAAAAAAAGATTAGCAACTTCATGTAGCCACAGATGTGGGATCCATTCGCGGCAAGGCAACCTCGAGAATCAACCCGCTTCGCTCCGAACGATTCAACGCGCGAATCCGTCCGCCATGACGCTTCACTATACTCAGACAAATTGCCAAGCCGAGGCCATTGCCCTTTACGCCATTCGAGTTACCCAAACGCTCAAAGCGATGAAACATTCGCTCCAATTGATCCTCGGGCAGGCCTGGCCCTTCATCCTGCATTCTAAAATACAGCAAATCCTCGCAAGATTCGACCTCGAGACTGACCAGCTGACCCGCTTGGCTCACATTCAACGCATTCGAAAATAAATTCAGTAGCACATGCCGCATCCAGATCGAATCAAACACCCACTCCGAAACAGTTCCTTTATTCAACTGGAAGGACACCCCTCTTTCCTCTGCGAGTAATTCAGCGTCGCAGCGAAAGTTGGAGATATACTCAGCCATATTAACAGACCTCAGTGCCAATGGCATCACCCCCGCATCCGACTTGGCCAAAACAAGCAAGTCATCAATTATTTTGTTCAAGCGCTCGATCTCCTCCATTTGCTCCGAAAGCGCGTCAGTCCGGTCTTTCTCCGCAAGATCAGGATTTGCGATCAACCGCTCGGCCTGCAGGCGAATAATCGAAAGCGGCGTGCGAAACTCGTGCGAGGCCTCCGCCGTAAAGCGCTTCACTTGCTGATAAGAAGCCTCCAACCGATCGAGCATCTCATTGAGCAGCAGCGCCATCTGCGAGACTTCATCACTGGTATTCGGAACGGGGATACGCTCATCAAAATTCGAAGCCGTAATATGCCGGGCCGTTGCTTGAATCGCGCCAATCGGACGCATTACCAATCGGCTCAACAGATACCCCAGCACCAGACTCAACAAGAAAACCAACACACAGGCATACACACTGACACGCTTATAATCATCAAACAGCGCTTCAGCACTATTCAAGGATGCGACGATGTGTATATCGAGTCCCGCATAGCTAAACTCCGCTGAGCGCAGATAGCCCAACTCCTCGTCATACACGGTCACATGCGGATGACGATGCACCTCCTGCGGAAGTTTGTAAGGCCCCAGATTACTACTCTTATACAATGCCTCTCCGGATTCGCCACCTACTTGAAAGAAATACAACGCCGCATCCAGTTCAGCATGCTCTTTGATCGCTAAAATCAAGGCCCCCTGCGACTCGTCTGTATTATCGATACGTGAGCGTATCTCCTCGAACTCCACTTCGTTGAGCAAGTCGATCCCTGCGATCAAATTATGCTCCAGATAAAAACGTCCCGTAAAAAGCAAGACCGCGACCGTCAAAGCCACGACCAATGCATACCAAATTGTTAGACGGCTAGTTAAAGAATTCATGACATCATATAGCCCACCGAACGAACAGTTTTAATAATCGATGGTCCCTCCTGATTGAGATCAAAATGCTGCCGCAATTTCCGCACATACACATCAATCAAGTTAGTCTGCATATCGTAATTCGCCTCCCATATTTTCTCCCCAATCTGAGTTCTGGTCAAGGTGCGCCCCGTGTTCGACAAGAACAACTCCAACAATGAATACTCACGATTCGTCAACTCAACGGCCTCGCCCTGATACGTCACCGTGTGCCCCAACAGATCCATGCGTATACCGCGATGCTCCATTACAGTTTGACGCACACTCCCCTGACGGCGGAATAGTGAGCGCACCCGCGCCAGCAACTCATCAAAGCTGAACGGTTTCGGCAAATAATCATCCGCCCCGAAATTGAGCCCTGCGACACGATCCTCGACCGAATCTCGCGCACTTAAAATCAACACCGGTTCATTAAAACCACAACGGCGCCACTCCTGCAATAAGTCCAAGCCGTCCCCATCCGGCAGACCGATATCCAAAATCACCAGATCGAAGCCACTCTCGCTGATCGCATCGTTGGCCTCGGCCACACTGCGGCGCCACACCACCGTGTAAGAATTTTCGCCCAAGCCCTTCTCAATAAAGCGCCCAATCTTAAAATCATCTTCAACTAATAAAACTTTCATAGATGTCAGTCGCTCACAATAGGTGATAAGGTCACATTGTCAGTGACTATTAGTTCCGGTTTTAATATTTGAAGATACGCTAGTAACGCAACTCCCTCACCTCGTCCCTCAGCAAATAAATGCGGATATGACGGCATCCGCGAGCCTGGCACTAATTGTGCCGGAGCGGTCAGGTGTAATTGGTTCCACTCGGCACTACGGCGCATTCCCACATTCGCCAGATCTGGCCCTTGCCGCCGATTGCCGATCAGCACCGGCGACTGCGCCAAAGCCGCTTCAACCGAAGTCCGCGCGCCCCAGAGTCGCATATCCTCACCGACCGGCCGCACAAACTGCGAGTGACAATGAACACAGCCTTCCGAAATATAGACAGCCCGACCAAGCGCCACCAAATCACTCGACGCTTCCGTCACGGCTGGTTCCCGAATAAACAGCGCAAAACACCACCCGCCCAAGGCAGTCACAGCTAGATAAAAAAAGATCCGGACCGCTTTCATATGTGCACCCGTCTTCCAATCAGCAGTAAGCCCGACAAGCCCACAGCCGCAGCGACTGCCCAAAAGCAGCTAGGCACATGCCCCAAATCGTTGACCATCCCCACACCCATCGCCGAACCGATCCAACCGGAGACCGCAAACACGACACCCGCGCTAAACACTACTCGCAGCTCACTTGCCTGAATCAGTGCAAACGCCACCAAAGCGGTCGAGTAACAGGAAACACTCGCCGCATACAGTAACACTGGGAGAACACCCAAACGATGATGCTCCAACAATAGAAAGCCCGCCATCAGCCCCACAAAGGTCAAACCATACAAGAGCCGACTTCGACCACGATCCATCAACACACCACCCAATACTGCTGCGATAAAATGCACCGCCGCGATCGCCCAGAGATGTGCGCCGCCGCTCCAACTCGTCGCTTTCAAATCCGCAGTCTCTTGAATTTGCGTAAACGCCGCAGAATCCGTCCAAATCAACACAAGGAAGACAAGCACTTGACCGAGTAACATTATCCTCATCGCCCTGGAAGACGACGCCACACCTATCACCTGTTCTGGCGCAGGATGCACTGGGCTGCGCAGGACTCCGCCTCCCACAGTACAAGCCACAATCGCCAACAAGCAATGCCCCAAAGGTGACGCCTCAAACACCCACGGTACATTACTCAAGAAATAGGCACCACCAGTGCCTAGACCACAGAGCAGACCAACATGCTTCGAGGGAAACTGCGTTGCGACCACACCAACCATGGCAACCGTCAACAGCGCCAACGAAAAACCGCTCAATAGAGCAGACCATACAAAGACAAACAAGTGTGTGCCGATCACCGCAAAGAACGCACCAGCCGCACAGCCCACAAATCCGATCATCAACCAACGCGTGCCAAGCTCCGACCTAAATCGCATTGCCGTCCACAACGCACCGCACACACCAGCTAGCGCCATTGCGCCCAGCACGAGATTCCAATACGCATCACCCACTGTTTCGGTAATACGATGCAAGAAACCGAACTGCGCGAAAATTAAAAAATAGAAATACGTCGCTGCGATTAACACAATCGCCCGCCAACGCGTTCTAAAAAAGTCTGCAACTTTAATCATCCCGAGACACCCATTCTTTCAATACGATCCAGAGTTGCAGCGCCGCCAGGCAACCATCCGTCAAAGTCACACTCGCCCAACCCACAGGCAAGTCCCCCGTTGCAATCGCCACCGCGGTGAAAAAACAAATCACTAAGCGCACCCAAGCAGTCATCAGCAAAACAGCGCGCACTGGCTGCCAGCTTTCGCTCCGCAGATATTGCAACCACGCGAAAACGTAGAGCATTCCCACACTGAAAACAAACGCTCCAATAAAACGAATAAATACCAACAGTTCAACAGTCGACACATCCAACTGCATGAGCCCCATCGTGAACGCCGGCGCAGTCATCAATAACATTCCACTGCTCGAATCCATTAGACCCGCCAGCAAACACAAAGCCAGCACAGTGCGCTGCTTCAAATTAACACTCATAGCCCACCTCTCCGACAGATCCTTCCAGGTATTGCCGGCACGCTCGCCGCATACCTTCCAATAAAAAAATCCAGCGCAAGTTAGCAAACACTAGCGCACCACCGGCAAACAAACGTACCGCGTAAAGCACAGACGTCAGATCATTCTGCCCAAATAAAACAGTCGGATCTAATCCCTCACGCACCCCTTGTCCTAACATCGCGAGCACATAGAGCAGCGTGCCCACTTGCCAGCACCAGAAACTCAGTCTATCTGCCCAGGGATCTGAAGCTTCCACCCGTCCGAGCGAACCGAGAATCAACAGATTCAGCGCGCCCAGCATACCCGCCATCGCAAGGTGCGCGTGCGCCACTAGTCCGTTGGTAAACTTCATTAAATCGAGCACCCCGGGTAGAAAACTAATACAGCCGCTTACTGTTAAAAAGGCCCACCAAAACAAAAACGCCGTCACCCACATCCGCATACCCTTGGACCAACTGAACGAATTAAAATAAGCGATCAGGATCGGCACCCACAGTAACAAGACACACAACCCTAGGACTTGACCGATCTGAGTATTCGACGCGTTGCCATGATCGAGCAGCGCCCACGCAGTAATCGACGCAACATACGCAATCGCATACACTCGAATCCATCGTCGTGCACGACTCAGCGGTGACACACCCAAAAACTTCGGCAACACACCAAAGATAAAAATGATCCCTAGCGAGGATGCCAACAAACTATGCCCCGTGGCACCACCACTCTCAGGGTCAATCGGCGGATACACCGCCGCCCCCGAAGCCCACAGTAGTGAAATTGGCGAAATAAACAGTAGCAACAACAAGCCCAATTGACACCACTGCTTCGTATCGAATCGACGGATACGTAACCCACGCGCATAACTCGATCGAACTAAGATTGCCCACAGTAAAATTTGAGCCGTCGGAAATAAGATGCGCCCCACTCCTGCCCAATTCAGAAACAGCTTACCACTCACCACACCATTCAGACTCAGCATCCCGCCAACAGCCAACGCCACGGACCAACCTAAAAAGCCCAGATGCGCCTCTGCCGTATCGTTGCCATTTGACGGGCTCATGAAATAACCCATTAGCGCACCCACTAAAGGCAGCGAGCACCAACCATACAATTGCCAGTCCATGTGCAAGGGCATCCATCGCCCATAGGTAAACTCACCCATCAAATTGCCCAGCGCAGGCCAGACCAACAGCGCGGCCAGCCACAGCCCGACAATATTTGCAGCGAGCAACCAGAGAAAGCTATAGAGCGCGGTAATGCCCTGCAACTGACGCCGCCAATGAAGCGCCCCATCACTCATCCGCCCTTCACCTCCTCGACCACGCCTTGACTGAATCGAAAGATGCGGTCACAGGCCTCTGCGAATCGACGCTCATGGGTCGCGACCACTACCGTCACACCCACGCTCTGTGATAAATCATGAATGATATCAAACACTTGATCGCCAGTCTTCTCATCCAACGCACCCGTCGGCTCGTCGGCCAACAACACTTTTGGGCGATGAATCAAAGCACGGCCAATCGCAGTGCGTTGCCGCTCGCCGCCGGACAAGTCCTGCATGCGTTGATGCTCGCGATGCGTCATACCCAGCAGCTCTAGAAGCTCAGATAGACGCGCTTCTGCTTCGTCCTTAGGAATGCCGGACGCGACTGCCGGGATCAAAATATTTTCCCTGACCGTCAGATAAGGAATCAGGTTATGCAGCTGAAAGACAAAGCCCACCACCTCGCGACGCAGCCGCAAACGGTCCGACTCCAAGGCAGGATTTAATCCAAAAGTTCGCAGACTCCCGCAATCCGGAATATCCAGCCCGCCTATCATATTGAGCAGCGTGGTCTTACCCGAACCAGAGGCCCCCCAGAGCGCAACGCGTTCACCGCGGGCGATCGATAAATTCACATCGTGCAAAACTGAAATTTTGCCGTCATCAAAACTCTTTGAGACACCTACTACATTGATCGCATGCTTATTCATAACGCAAAGCCTCCGCTGGTTGAATCCGGCTCGCAAACCACGCCGGATAGATCGAGCCCGCCACACTGGTGAAAAGCGCCGTACTCAGAATGCCCACAATCATGAGCGGAGAAACCGATGCCTGCACGTAGCCTTGCAACTGCGGCACATGCTGTAACGTCAACAACAGTGCGAAGCCGCTGCTCAAGCCGAGCACCACACCCAGCACCGCGATGACAAACCCTTCGCCAAGAATCAAGCGGACGATTTGGCCACGCGAAAAACCACAGACACGTAAAATTGCAATCTCTCGAATTCGAGTAAAGACCGACATCGTCATCGTATTCGCCACACTCATACCGCCGAGCAAGAATGCACAGAGCCCCACCGCCCAAGCCGTGGCATTGAGGATCTTAAACTGACTGTAATTATTGTTAAAATCCTCGTTGGCCAAGGCCACCAAATCTGAGAATTCACCATCGACGCGCGCCTTAAACGCTTCACCCTCCGAGACAGAATTCAATTGAATCGAGATGATCGAGGCAAGTCCTTCGCGGTGGAAGTATGCCTGTGCCAATTTCAACGGGAAGAAAACGCCACCATCCTCGAAGCCGTTTTTCGTCTTTAAAATACCGCCGACTTTAAAACTACCTTTGCCGATCTCGACCGTGTCACCCATGCGCGCAGCCATAAATCCGGCTGCCCGTTGTCCGAGATAGACAGAATTCATTTCTGAACCGAAATCGACCGCCGAACCCTCGATCCACTCTGCGGCCTGCACCCGTGGATTATCAGTTTCCACCCCAAAACAAGTGATCACTGGATGTCCCACCGCATTGACGATCCCAAACAGCACCGGATTCGCCGCAGCCACTTCCGGCATCTGCGAAATCGTCTGCCATGCATCCTCAGACACACTACTGAAGAACAAGTCTGACACGTTTCGCTCGAAAACCAAATAATGGCTATCACTCTCTAGGATATTTCGAAACATCCCAATCGCGCCGAGCACCACGGCCAGCACGGTCAGCATCGCCGCTACGCCAAATGCTATCCCCGCCACCCCAAAAAATGCGCGCAAGCGGTGGCGACGCAAATTGGTAATAATTAATTTGATAAAACTCATGATTATGCGACCTCAAGTGCCGCACTCAGCGCGGATTCCTTACCCAGCATGACAGAGTGAAAATTCGAAAGAACAGACCACTTTTCATCGATCTCCACAAGTTGCTCGATCTGTGAAGTCGCACGCAGCAAATAATCCTGCACCGCTAAGTGCGCTTCGACAGGCCCCATCGCAACCACTAGGTTCGGACGATTCAACGTCAAATCACGAAACGGCGTCTTCCCTGTTTCAGAACCAGCCAACAGCATATCGTTAAAGTCATCCAGACCTTGATATGCGATGCCCCAACAACGGGCCACGCGCGACAACTTGAGCAACTCGCTAAAACTGGAACCGCTGAGAATTGCCGGCAGTAACAGCGTGAGTTGCAACAAAGCACCAGTCTTACCCGCCGCGATCGCCTTCACTTCTTTCGCCCCGAGCGACGGATCGAATGATAGATCTCGATCCTGTCCGTCCAAAATCCCCAACTCACCAATGCAACGCTCAACCAGACGTGCGGCTGATCCGCTATGCTCAGGATACTGCGCCGCCACTTTCCAGCACATTGTATAGGCACGATTTACCAACGCTAGCCCCGCCAGAATCGCCTGGCTCTCACCAGCCACACGATGCACACAACGCCGACCGCGCCGCTCAGTGGCATCATCCATACAAGGCAAATCATCAAATATCAGCGACGCATGGTGGAAATACTCGATCCCCTCCGCCAACTCATCCACCGCCGCCGAAGACAAGCCACAAGCGATCCCAGTTGCTTTCGCCAACTTTAGACGAAAGCCAGAACCATTGGCTTCCAGTGCATAATCAATTGTCGCCCTCAAAGTCAAAGGAACGGACTGCAATGAACGCATTGGAGCAGGAGGTGAATTCGGTCGGAGGGCAGCTTGCATAACAGAGTCAAATGAAGATGAACCCACACTCTACCTCAGCGGCATTAGAGGAAAATGAATCGAATATTAATTTTTCTTCATTGTATAACCACAGGCAGATCACTTTCCACTTTCCACCAGCCACTTTTCCCGCTGTCATTCACCTTCTTTCCTTTTCGCAATCGACACCGACACTCCAGATTTCAACGCCCCTGTCCTCCAAAGCCGCATCGTCGGGATGGTTGAGGGACGCGTGCGCCGCCTCAAAGGGTACCAAAAGAGCCATCATCTGCCCGACGGACATCACCCAGCAGCGCAGGATTTTGTGCGCAAAGT
>TARA_B110000285_G_scaffold232764_1_pt1 | contig 13313 bp, 7 predicted proteins | sample TARA_B110000285 | Tara Oceans TARA_B110000285 (sample SAMEA4397756) | marine metagenome | biome: Polar Biome; feature: [SRF] surface water layer (ENVO:00010504); material: water (ENVO:00002006), including particulate matter (ENVO:01000060) such as... | depth 5 m
AATATTGTATTATTTGAACTTATCTGGTAAATTAATTGTATAAGTTTGGGTGATTAACTCAGTGGTAGAGTGTCTGCCTTACAAGCAGAAGGCCGTAGGTTCAAATCCTACATTACCCATAAAATTAAAATTATTAATAAAATGCATTTTAAATTTTGAAAAATTCAGTTATTATAAGATTAATAATATTAAATTAAATTAAAATGGCTAATAGTAAATCAGCAATAAAAAGGATTCGCATAAACGAACGTAATAAATTAGAAAATAAATATTATAAAGGGGCAGTAAAATCAATTAATAAATTATTTTTACGTAATTTTAAAGAATTTAATATCGATAGTAATAATAATAAAGTAGAATTATACAATTTACGTAATTTACTATATAGTAAAATTGATAAAGCAACAAAAAAAAACGTTTTTCATAAAAATACTGCTGCTAGAAAAAAAGCACAAATTTCAAATTATTTAAAAAAAATTTTATAAACTTTAAAAAGTTTATAAATTATTTATAATTATTGAATTAACTAATAACAAATAAAATGGAAAACCCTAATAATTTTTTAACAACCCTACCTGATTTAATTGAAATTCAAAAGACTAGTTTTTGCTGGTTTATATATCACGGGCTTAGCGAAGAACTTGAACGATTTTCATCGATTATAGATTTTACTGAAAGTACAGAAGTTAAGTTATTTGGAAATGAATACAAATTAAAAAAAGCGAAATATAATGAATTTGAATCTAAACAACATGATAGTACCTATTCAGCAAGAATTTTTTTACCTTTAGAAATTCGAGATATAAAAACGAACGATACGTTTGAAAAAAGAATCGTCTATATCGGTAATTTACCATTAATGACAAATCAAGCCACTTTTATTATAAACGGGTGTGCACGTGTAATTATTAGTCAAATTATTCGAAGCCCCGGTATTTATTATAAAAAACTTAAAAAAAAAATCGGCTATGAAGCAACACTAATTTCAAATCGCGGTTCGTGGTTAAAATTTGAAATTATAGTAAATAAAAAAATTGACCCATACACAAATAAAACACTAGAGAAATATTTAGATTTAATTCTCCGAGTTGATAAATCAACAATTATTAGTGCAGGACCATTATTAAAACAAATGGGATTAACCACAAATCAAATCTTTGATAGTTTAAAATATTCAAATTATTTATCACCTACTTTACGTTCAGATTTTGAAACATCGGATGATTCTGATTTATCACCCGTTTTTATATCCCGAATCTTTAATAATAACTACTATAATCTTGGTAAAATTGGGAGACGTAAACTAAATCAACGTTTAAATTTAAATATATCCGAAAATATCGAAAATATTACATATTTAGATATTGTAACCATTATGGATAACTTAATAGGGTTTTATTTAGAAGGGGGTATAGAAGATGATATTGATCATTTACAAAACCGAAGAGTTCGATCTGTAGGCGAGCTACTACAAACCCAATTTAGAGTAGGTTTTAACCGTTTAGAACGAAATATTAAAGAAAAAATGGTTACTGTAGATACATTTTCTTTAAAAGCCACAAATTTAGTGAACCCAAAACCTGTGATATCCACTATAAATGAATTTTTTTGTTCAAGTCAGTTGTCTCAGTTTATGGATCAAACTAACCCTTTAGCAGCTTTAACACACAAAAGAAGGATAAGTAGTTTAGGTCCTGGTGGATTAAACCGCGACCGAATAAGTTTTGCAGTCCGAGATATCCACCCTAGCCAATATGGGCGTATTTGTCCTATCGAGACACCAGAAGGACCAAATGCTGGTTTAATATCATCATTAACTACATGTAGTCGTGTTAATAATTTTGGTTTTATAGAAACACCTTTTTGGCCTGTCATAAAAGGGGAAATAATTAAAACAAACTCTCCGGTTTATTTAACGGCTGATGTTGAAGATAATTTTAAAATTTCCCCTGCAGATATTGAAATAGATAAACATAATAAAATATGTAAAAACTCTATTACAGTTCGTTATCAGCAAGATTTTATTACAGTTCCAAAAATTGAAATTGACTATATCGCAATTTCAACAGTTCAAATTGTATCGGCTGCTGCTGCATTAATACCGTTTTTCGAACATGATGATGCTAATAGGGCTTTAATGGGCTCAAATATGCAAAGACAATCAGTTCCCCTATTAATACCGCAAAAGCCCATTGTCGGTACTGGGCTTGAAAATCAAGTGGCTGTTGATTCGGGAATGACAATTACAGCTTTTAGATCCGGAATGGTTGTCTATGTTTCTTCACAAAAAATAATAATTAAAGAATTATTAGGTAATATATACACCTATAATTTACAGAAATATAATAGATCAAACCAGGATACATGTATTAACCAAAGACCACTTGTTTGGGTGGGAGAAAACGTTGAATCCGGACAAATTATTGCTGATGGACCTGCAACGAATTGTGGTGAATTAGCTTTAGGTCAGAATATTATAGTCGCTTACATGCCATGGCAAGGATATAATTTCGAAGATGCCATTTTAATAAATGAAAGACTTATTTATGATGATGTTTTTACATCAATTCATATTGAGAAATTTGATTTACAAACCCGTCAAACAAAAGTAGGTGATGAAGAAATTACGCGCGATATACCTAATATGAATTCAGCAACTCTTGCAAATCTGGATAATTCCGGTATTGTCTATAAAGGCGCGTATGTTAAATCAGGAGATATTTTAGTTGGTAAAATTACACCAAAAGGTGAGTATGACCAAATACCAGAAGGGAAATTACTTAGGGCAATTTTTGGAGAAAAAGCTAAAGATGTTCGAGATACGTCTTTAAAAGTTCCTAATGGGCAACAAGGGCGTGTTTTAGATATTAAAGAATTTCACAGAATAAATGGTGATGAATTACCTTTAGGAACAACATCTTTAATCCGGGTGTTTTTAGCTCAAATCAGAAAGATTCAAGTAGGGGATAAAATCGCAGGAAGACACGGAAATAAAGGAATTATTTCACGTGTACTTCCTAGACAAGATATGCCATACTTACCTGATGGAACTCCTATTGATGTAATTTTAAATCCGTTAGGTGTTCCTTCACGAATGAATGTTGGGCAATTATACGAATGTTTATTAGGTTTTGCAGGTTATAAATTAAATCGACGGTTTAAAATATTACCGTTTGATGAGATGTATGGACGTGATAGTTCTCGTATTTTAATTAATAAAAAGTTACGTGAAGCTTCGATTAAAAAAAATCAAGCCTGGGTATTTAATCCATACACTCCTGGTAAAATTATTTTAAATGACGGAAGGACAGGAGAACCTTTTGAAAATCCCATAACTGTTGGAAAAGCGTATATGTTGAAATTAATACATTTAGTCGATGAAAAAATACACGCACGTTCTACAGGTCCGTATTCATTAGTGACGCAACAACCGTTGGGAGGTAAATCTCAAAATGGTGGTCAACGTTTTGGAGAAATGGAAGTTTGGGCATTAGAAGCCTTTGGTGCAGCTTATATTTTACAAGAGTTACTAACCGTGAAATCAGATGATATGCAAGGCCGAAATAATACATTAAATGCTATAGTAAAAGGAAGAGCGATACCCAAATCCGGAGTTCCTGAATCTTTTAAAGTTTTAATGCGTGAACTTCAAGCAATTGGTTTAGATATAAGCACATACAAAACAAATGAATGTGAAGCAGATACAAGTTATTATAAAGAAGTTAACTTAATGGAAGTATATAACCCGAATTCAAAAAGATTTTCACCGGTTTCTAATTTTAAAAATACGGAATTTTAATATTTAAATACATAAACATAATATGTCTAAAATAGAAAAAGAATTTGATTATATAAAAATTAAATTGGCATCGCCAGAACGGATTACAGAATGGGGTCAAAGAGAATTACCGAATGGACAAAAAATTGGTGAAATTTCAAAACCTGAAACTATTAATTATCGAACATTTAAACCAGAAATGGATGGTTTATTTTGTGAACGTATTTTTGGACCTACTAAAAATTGGGAATGTCATTGTGGTAAATATAGACGAGTTCGGTATCGTGGTTTAATTTGTGACCGTTGTGGTGTTGAGGTAACGGAAGCCAGAGTAAGAAGACACCGCATGGGGTATATTAATTTAGTCTACCCTATCGCTCATATTTGGTACCTTAAAAGTATCCCGAGCTTTATTGGAATATTACTTAAAAAATCTCGAAAAGAATTAGAAGAAGTTATTTATTTTACAGAATATATTAAAATTAACGACAATTTTAAAACTTTACAGAATTTTGATGACGAGGATTTTGATGAAACAACTCTGAATTATGAATCTGAAAATTTAATCGGTGCGAGCAGTATTCAAAAACAACTTGATAATTTAGATTTATTAGATGAAAGCAAAAAAAGTCGAATAAGAATCAGTCAATTAAACAGTCAATTTAAATCATTTAATATTCAATCTTCAAGTTTTCCAATTAAAACAATAAAAGAGCATGAATTTTTGATTAAACGGGTTAGAATCATTGAAAATTTTATAGCAACTTCATCAAATCCCGCATGGATGGTTATATCAATATTACCAGTTATTCCAGCAGGACTTAGACCAATGGTTCAATTAGATGGAGGTAGATTTGCAACTTCCGATTTAAATGAATTATATCGTCGCGTGATTACGCGTAATAATCGTTTAAAACGATTACTTGAAATCTATGCACCACAAATTATAATCAGAAATGAAAAACGAATGTTACAAGAGGCTGTTGACGGTTTAATTGATAACGGTAAAAGAGGTAAAATCGCATTAGCTGCGAATAATAGACCATTACGCTCATTATCAGATATCATAAAAGGAAAACAAGGTAGATTTCGACAAAATTTATTAGGAAAACGTGTTGACTATTCAGGCCGCTCTGTTATTGTTGTTGGGCCAAGTTTAAAATTAAATCAATGTGGGTTACCTTATGAAATGGTTATAGAACTATTTCAACCATTTATTATTCATGAACTCATCACACAAGGTTTAGCGAGTAATATGAAAATTGCAAAAAAATTTATACATAAAAATGAGCAATCTATAAGGGCAGTTTTAAAAACCGTATTATTAAATCACCCAATTTTATTAAATCGAGCACCAACATTACACCGTTTAGGAATTCAAGTATTTGAACCTATTCTTGTTTCTGGCCGTGCAATAAAATTACATCCCTTAGTCTGTTCTGCCTTTAATGCTGATTTTGATGGAGATCAAATGGCGGTTCATTTACCTTTATCATTAGAAGCACAGGCCGAAGCATTTATTTTGATGTTAGCTCCATATAATTTTTTATCTCCAGCTACTGGGGAGCCTATTATAACCCCAAGTCAAGATATGATTTTAGGATCATATTATTTAACTGTAAATAATATGAATAATTTAAAAGGCTATAATCATTATTTTTCAGATTATGAGGATGTTATTTTAGCCTATGAAAGTAATAAAATAGATTTACACTCGTTAATTTGGGTCCGTTTTAATTATGAAATTGAAAATATTGGAAAATTAATCAAGACAAAATATTTTGCAAACGGAAGTTATTTAGAATCTTACGGAAAACAAATTAAAAATGAAAATTTTTTAACTTTTCAAATTCGAAAAGATAAAAATAACAAAATTTTAACAAAATATTTACAAACAACATGCGGTCGTATAATTTTTAATGAAAAAATACAAAAAACTTTAAATAATGTATAAAAATTAACACTCAATTTTTAATGAAAAAATATTTATTTCAAAATAATTTAGTAAGTAAAAAAGAACTTAAAAAAATATTGGCTTGGACTTTTTCGAATTACGGTTCAGTACAGGCCTCTCTATTAGCTGACGAACTTAAATTTTTAGGTTTTCAATATTCGACAAAAGCAGGCATTTCTATTAGTATCGAAGACTTAAGAATACCACCTGTTAAGAATAAAATGTTAAAAAAATCAAACACTGAAATTAACTTTACTGATGACGATTACTTAAAAGGGCAAATTACCTCGGTCGAACGGTTTCAAAAAGTTATAGATACTTGGAATAATACTAGTGAAACTCTTAAAAATGAAGTAGTTTCTTATTTTAATAATTATGATCCCTTAAATTCAGTTTATATGATGGCTTTTTCTGGAGCTAGGGGTAATATTTCCCAAGTTCGTCAATTAGTCGGGATGCGAGGTTTAATGTCCGATCCAAATGGGGAAATTATGGATTTACCCATTAAACAAAATTTTCGAGAAGGACTAAAAATAACAGATTATTTAATGTCGGGTTATGGGGCAAGAAAAGGTATTGTCGATACAGCATTAAAAACAGCAAATTCTGGTTACTTAACCCGTCGTTTAATTGATGTTGCGCAAGATCTTGTTATTAGGGAAAAAAATTGCTTAACAAACAGATCTTTAATTTTTATTACTAATAAAAATTCGGTTTATAACCGATTAGTAGGTCGAACATTAACTCGGAATTTATACAATAAAAATACGAAACTTTTAGTAGGCCAAGGAAATTGTATAACCGCTCCTATGGCTCAAATGCTTGAAAAAAAAGAAATTATTAAAATTTATTTACGTTCTCCCTTAACATGCGGATTGAATCGATCAATTTGCCAACAATGCTATGGTTCAAATTTAGCAAATGGAAATTTAATTGATTTAGGTGAAGCTATTGGTATTATTGCAGGTCAATCAATAGGTGAACCTGGGACACAACTAACAATGAGAACATTTCATACAGGTGGTATTTTTACAGCTGGCTCCGATCAACAAATAATGAGTCCATGTAATGGTATTGTGAAATTTTCCGAAAATTTAAAAGCAATTCCGTTTAGGACAACCACAGGTGAAAATGTCTTAAGAACGGAAAATTCCGGTTTTTTAATTATTAACAATAAATTAGAAAATACAAAATTAGAAATTCCTGCACAAACTCTTTTATTTGCCGAAAATGGTAAGCTAATTCGGAAAAATACTTTATTAGCACGCTTAATTGAGACAAATAAAGAAACAAAAAAAGAGGTAAAAGAAATTATAAGTACTGGCGCTGGGCAAATCTATATTGATCCAGAAAAATTAAGCTTAAATAATTCGGAAAAACTAATATGGATTTTATCCGGCAAATTATATAAATTTTCGAAAAATGCATATTTAAATTTATATTCCGATTTTTTATTAAATAAAAACAGTTTTATTTCACGAATTAAAATCGTGGCAAAAAAAGCAGGAATTGTTAAAATAACCGATGATCCCATAAATTTATCTGAAAAAATTGTACAAATCTTAAGCCCATCAGTATTCTTTACAGATTTTAAAATTAGAAAGATTAAAGAATCTAATAAATTTTTATTATCGAATAATAACATACAATTCTTAATTCATACTGTAAAACCTTTTGTAACAGCAAGGTTATTGCCCAATACAAAAATATTAACAATTTTATCAAATAAATATAAAACAAATACAGGAGGTTTCCCGTATTTATTAAATACAAATGGTTTTACAAATGAACCTTTAGTAGATGGGCTTACTGTTTTATGGGTACCAGAAGAAACACACATTATTAATCGGGAAAATACTGTTTTATTGGTTGGTAACTCAGACTCCGTGGTTGAAAATTTTGAAATTGCCAAAGATCTTTTTTCAAAAACCTCCGGAATTATTAAAATTAAAGAAAAAAATAATATTATTGAAGAAATTTCAATAAAACCGGGTTTTACACATAAAACAAAATATTATTCAGAATTTGACAATAAAATATTTTATCCCGGAGAAATTATCTGTGGAAACAAAAAATTTGATCAAATAATCTTAACAGAAATCATAAAAACACCATATGGACCCGAAATTTTAATGCGTCCAGTAAATTTATATAAAATTCCAAAATTAAATCAAATTTCGACAAATAGGAATGAAAACCTCAAAATTAATGACGATTTTAAAATTGAAAAAAAAATTCAACTGAACATTAAACATAAAGAAAAAATTCAAGAAAATTCAAGTATAAATCTATTAGAACAATTTTTATTTATCGAAACTACAAACCCATATAAAAATTTAAATATTTCTTTAATAGGGCAATTAGGAAATAAAAAAGGTTTAGAATTAATAGTTTGTGAAAAATTATATTTAAGTAATTATATTTCAAATGAATTAATTGATGAAAAAATTAATATTTCGCTAATTGTTCAAAATAACCAATTTATAAATTCTTACACAACACTCGGTTATATAGAATTAGTAAATCATGAAGATTTATTATTATTAAAATTTAAAACAGAAACGAAATTTTATAAAAATTTATTTTTAATTCGTGAAAAAGATACAACTATAGTTACCAAATCTAAAGGCGTGACTTATCAAATAGGTCAGATTTTAAAAAATAATGTAAAATACGACCAAATCGGTCAAATTATTGAGATAAATAAAGATAATTGCCGTATTCAAAAAGGTCACCCCTATTATTTTCCATTTGAAAAAAATAGTTACTGGAAAAATGAGGAACTCATTAAAAAATCACAAACAATTGGCTCTATTGTTTTCGAAAAAGAAATTACAGCTGATATTGTGCAAGGTTTACCGAAAGTTGATGAAATTCTAGAAGCACGAAAAATACAAAAAAATGTTACAAAAATACAAATAGGAACGGTTTTTAATTTGGACTTTAAATTTATTAAAATTGGATATTATTTAAATAATAATACAAATATTAATTTACATAATTTATTAAGTATTTATTTTAATTATTACATAACAATTGAAAATTTTTATGAAGCCTCTTATCGAAGTTTAAAGAAGATTCAAAATATTATTTTAAAATTAATTCAACAAGTTTATCAGTCCCAAGGTGTTTTTATATCTGATAAACATATTGAAGTCATTATTAAACAAATGACAAAAAAAGTAAAAATATTGTATGAGGGAGATTCACCTTTATTAGCAAACGAATTAATCGAATTACATCAAATAAAACATATAAATCAAGCTATTTTAAATGAAAAACAAATAGTTGCTTACTATAAACCGGTATTATTAGGAATAACAAGGGCAGCTTTAAATACGGAAAGTTTTATCTCTGCTGCAAGTTTTCAAGAAACAACGCGAGTTTTAACCCGAGCAGCAATTGAAGGAAAAATAGATTGGTTAAGAGGTTTAAAAGAAAATGTTATAATTGGTAAATTAATACCCGCAGGTACTGGTTTTAATAATGCGACAAAAAACGGGTTACAATTAACAACAGACCCTAACATCGTAAATTTAAAACAATTTTTACAAAACTAAAACTAGACGATTTTACCTTTTTTTTGGTATATTAGTTATTAAGAATTAAATAGGAATTAAAATTTATTATGGCTGAAATTAATTTAGCCCAATTATTAGAAGCAGGTGTTCATTTTGGGCACAAAGCTTACCGTTGGAACCCTAAAATGTTTTCGTACATTTATACTGAAAAAAATAATATACACATATTAGATTTAGTACAATCAATTCAACTATTAAAAAAAGCGAATTCTTATGTAGAATCCGCTGCGCAACAAGGAAAAACATTTTTATTTATCGGAACAAAAAGACAGGCTAGTAATATTATTGCTCAACAAGCTCTTAGGTGTAACTCGTTTTATGTAAACCACCGTTGGTTGGGTGGAATGTTGACAAATTGGGTTACATTACGAAGTCGAATTCTTAGGTTAAAAGAATTAGAAGAACAAGAAAACAATAATATTTTTCAATTATTACCAAAAAAAGAGGCATCAATTCGCCAAAAAGAATTAGATAAATTGCGAAAACATTTGAATGGTGTTAAAGAAATGAAGACACTTCCGGATATTGCTATTGTAATTGACCAAAAACGCGAAATGACAGCAATAAAGGAGTGTAGAACACTTGGAATACCCATTATTTCTATATTAGACACCAATTGTGACCCAGATTTAGTTGATGTTCCCATTCCCGGTAATGATGATGCAATTCGCTCAATTAAACTTATTTTAGAATCATTAACAGACAACATTTGTTTAGGAAATCAACTTTATCTAAAAAAATAAATATTATTATGTCAAGTGAAATAAATGCAAAAACTGTAAAGGAACTTCGAGATAAAACTGGTGCGGGTATGATGAATTGCAAAAAAGCACTTCAAGAAAATGGTGGGGATTTTGATAAAGCTATAGAATTTTTAAGACTAAAAGGGATGGCAACTGCCGATAAAAAATCGATAAGGAACGCAAATGAAGGAATTATTGATACCTATATCCATACAGGTAATAAATTAGGAATTTTAATTGAAGTTAACTGTGAAACAGATTTTGTTGCACGAAGAAAAGAATTTAAAGATTTAGTGCGGAATATTGGTATGCAAATTGCTTCCGACCCGAAAATTGAAATTATTTCCTTTGATGATGTTTCCGAAGATTTAAAAGAATTAACTAGAAAATTTGAAACGAATAAAGAAGATATTATTAATAAACCAAAGGAAATTAAAGACAAAATAATAGAAGGACGTGTTAATAAAATCTTAAAAACAAAAGTTTTATTAGAGCAACCTTATATCCGTAATCCTGATATAACAGTTAATGAATTAGTGAAAGAAACAATTAGTTTATTAGGTGAGAATATAAAGATTGCACGATTTGTACGCTATACTTTGGGAGAATCTTAAGAATATTCCCAAATTCGAACCCATAGTATAACGGATAATGCACAAGCCTTCTAAGCTTTAAATGTAGGTTCGATTCCTACTGGGTTCACTTAATTAAAATTGGTGTTAACATCTTTTTACAACTGGTGGTATATAAACTGTATATATAAATATAAAAAAAAAAATGAATAAAATAACGAAAATTTACCTTTTTGTAATAAAGCCGTTGTGTAAGTTCGAATATTTTAGAAAACAAAAAGAAAACATCGAAATGATACAAAAGATACAAACTATTATTTCACCTTTTATCATTACATTTATTAAAAAAAATTTTTCAACTCAAACTATAACAATTTTAATTTCAATAATGCCTTCAACCAACTTCTTTTTTTATATAATTTTGTTAACTAGTATCATTTTCAAAAAAAAATAAATTTTACTATTTTTTTAATAGTAAAATTTATTTTTTTTGCGTTAACCAAATTTACCTGATGTTGATGCAATAACAAAAGCCGCGTATGTTAAAATATACCCAACAGCGAAATGAACCAAACCGACTAATCTAGCTTGAACAATAGATAACGCAACAGGCTTATCACGCCAACGAACTAAATTTGCTAAAGGTGTACGTTCATGAGCCCAAACTAAAGTTTCAATTAATTCTTGCCAATAACCACGCCAAGAAATTAAAAACATAAACCCTGTAGCCCAGATTAAATGCCCAAATAGGAACATCCATGACCATACAGATAAGTTATTCATACCAAATGGGTTGTAACCATTAATTAATGGAGAAGAATTTAACCAAAGATAATCACGTAACCAACCCATAATATAATTTGACGATTCGTTAAACTGACCAGGGTTACCACCCCAAATTGTCATATGTTTCCAATGCCAATAGAATGTTACCCAACCAATAGTATTAAGCATCCAAAACATAGCTAAATAAAAAGCATCCCATGCTGATATATCACATGTACCGCCACGTCCTGGCCCGTCACAGGGAAAACTATAACCAAAATCTTTTTTATCCGGCATTAATTTTGAACCGCGAGCATCTAAAGCCCCTTTTACTAGAATTAATGTAGTCACATGTAACCCTAATGCAATTGCATGGTGAATTAAGAAATCTCCGGGTCCAATTTTTAAGAATAAATCCGTTTTTGTGCTGTTTATTGCTTCTAACCAGCCTGGTAACCAGATATTATTTCCAGCAACTGTTGCAGGGCTGTCCGCTGATGATAATAAAACATTAAATCCGTAAATAGCTTTTCCAGACGCCGCTTGTATATATTCTGCGAATAACGGTTCAAATAAAATTTGTTTTTCCGGTTGTCCAAATGCTACTACGGTATCATTATGAATATATAAACCTAAAGTATGAAACCCTAAAAATAAAGAAACCCAACTTAAATGAGAAATAATAGCTTCTTTATGATCTAGCATACGTGCTAAAACATTGTTTTTATTTAATTCAGGATCGTAATCTCGGACAAAAAAGATTGCACCATGCGCAAAAGCACCAACCATTAAAAATCCAGCAATATATTGATGGTGAGTATATAAAGCAGCTTCAGTGGTAAAATCTTTCGATAAAAATGCGTAGGGAGTTAAAGCGTACATATGCTGAGCTGTTAAAGATGTAGCCACTCCTAATGAAGCCAAAGCTAAACCTAACTGCATATGTAAAGAATTTGTAATTGTTTCAAATAATCCAACATGTCCATTCCCTAAACGACCCCCCGGAGGTCTATGCGCATCTAAAATTTCTTTCATGTTATGACCAATTCCGAAATTGGTTCTGTACATATGACCAGCAATAATAAAGACAACAGCTATTGCTAATTGATGATGTGCTATATCAGTTAGCCATAAAGACTGGGTTTGAGGGTGAAATCCCCCTAGGAATGTTAAAATTGCTGTTCCAGCACCTTCTGATGTTCCAAAAATATGATTTGCACTATCGGGATTCGCAGTATAGGCTGTCCAGTTACCACTAAAAAATGGTTTTAATCCTTCGGGATGTGGTGGAATCGATAAAAAATTATCCCACCCTATACGAATACCACGCGATGCTGGAATCGCTACATGTATTAAATGACCTGTCCAAGCTAATGAACTCACACCTAATAAACCTGATAAATGGTGATTTAATCTTGATTCATTATTTTTAAACCATGATAAATTTGGACGGAATTTAGGTTGTAAATGTAACCAACCAGCAAAAAGTAAAGCTGCTGATAAAATTAATAATCCAATAGAACCTCTGTAGAGTTCTACGTTTGTTCTAAACCCAATAGTATACCACCATTGATATACACCCGAGAAAGCAATATTTACCGGGTATGTGCCACTTGTTTTACTAAATGCTTTTAAAGCAGATTCACCAAAATGGGGATCCCAAATGGAATGTGCTATCGGTTTCACTTTTAATGGATTTGCTACCCATTGTTCAAAATTACCTTGCCACGCAACATGGAATAAATTACCGGCTGTCCATAAAAAAATAATAGCTAAATGACCAAAATGAGAAGCAAAAATCTTTTGATATAAATTTTCTTCTGTCATTCCATCATGTGCTTCTAAATCATGTGCAGTTGCAATACCATACCAGATTCTTCTTGTTGCAGGGTCTTGAGCAAGGGCTTGGCTAAATTTTGG
>TARA_B110000285_G_scaffold93762_1_pt1 | contig 13260 bp, 20 predicted proteins | sample TARA_B110000285 | Tara Oceans TARA_B110000285 (sample SAMEA4397756) | marine metagenome | biome: Polar Biome; feature: [SRF] surface water layer (ENVO:00010504); material: water (ENVO:00002006), including particulate matter (ENVO:01000060) such as... | depth 5 m
ATAAAACGGAGAATATATTAAATGGCAATTCAAAATATTAATGTGGGGAACATTGCAAATGACGGTACAGGGGATGACCTCCGTGAAGCCTTTATTAAAGTAAATGCTAACTTTACAGATGTTGACAGCAGAATAGCTACAGGTGTATTAAGTGCAACCAACCGTGGCGTAACCGGCGAAGGCATATATTATGACAATGTCAATAATACATTACAATTTAAGCGTATAATTCCAGGTGCAAATACACAAATTACAGCAAACAACGACACTCTTACTATTAGTTCCACAGGTGGGCTAACAAGTATACTTGTATTATCTGATAACGGAAGTGTAAATGTAGGTGGTGGAAATTATTTAGGTATAGAAGGTAGACAAAATATTAATACCGCAGTCTCCGGACAAACAGTATTTGTAGATGTTGACCCACTAAATTTAGTTGAACAGGATGTTAGTCCTAGGTTGGGCGGAACATTAGATGCTAATCAAAAGAATATTATTAATGCTGATACACTTAGTGCAGGACAAATGTTTGGTAACTTAACTGGACTAGTACACGGCATTGATGTTAGACCAATTTACGCTTACTTCGATCAAGAATGGGACTTTGGTCCAATTATTAATAGACAATTTAATTCATTAATTGATTATGTGCTTAATAATGCTTCTGTAGATATGGGCGGATTTATTGGTAGTGATATATCAGATACAAATATCGACCTCGGAACTATTGCCTAGCGCCGATAAATACTGTACGGAGAACGTATAGATGACAATTTGGACACAACGATCAGGTACTAAACTTGCACAGCTTCAGGAGCGTATTACTACAACAGTTGCGTTACCTGTAGATCCCTCAGCTACCATTAAATTAATTAGCGGTAAGTTACCAAAAGGTATGAGGCTTAGCGGAATCATAATTGAAGGCACTCCGTTAGAAGTACCAAGAAATACTATTTACAGATTTGTAGTTAGAGCAACATTAAACGACGAAGTACAAGACCGTACTTATAACATCGAAGTACAAGGCCCTGATGAACCACAGTGGATTACTACTCCAGACTTATTAGACATTGGTGCTAATGGCACGTTCTATATATTAGACAGTACTCCAGTCGAGTACCAGTTTCAAGTAATAGACAATGATACTAGCTCAGGACAAGTACTAACATATTTCTTAGGTGCAGATTCAGGAGAGTTACCACCAGGAATTACTTTAACACGAGACGGCAAACTTATTGGTGTAGTTGACCCAGTACTTGCATTAGAAAAAAATGCACGTAGCGGATTCTACGACGAGAGCCAATTTGATAGAAACCCATACGATTTTAGTATAGCAAGCGCACAGGGGTTTGATAGTTTTTACTATGATATAACTATCTATGACTTTGCAACACCAACTCAGGTACCTAAAAAACTAAATCGCTTTTACCAGTTTACAATAAGTGTTACTGATGGTGATACTACAGCACAGCGTACTTTTAGAATATACGTTGTTGGAGATGATTTTTTACGTGCAGACAACACAATTATGCAAGTTGGGTCGGGCATCTTCTCTGCAGACAATACGCACATTAGAACACCAATATGGCTAACACCAAGTGACCTTGGAGTTCGTCGTGCAAATAATTACATTACATTATTTTTAGATATTATTGATCCTAACAGTTTAACTGGTTACACATATTATGAGTTAAAGACTACAAACGATGACGGTAGTACAAGCACACTTCCACCTGGTATGCAACTTGATGCACAGACCGGCGAAGTGTCTGGGCTAGTGCCATATCAACCTGCTGTGACAAGAGAATACAAGTTTACTGTAAACGCTGTACGTGTTACTGGCAGTAGTGCAGAAAGCACAGAGACACAAAAAACTTTTAAAGTATTACTACTTGGCGAAGTTAATAGTAATATTAATTGGGTTACACCTTCTGACTTAGGCGATATTAATTCAAACTTTCTATCTACACTTAGTGTAGTAGCAACTAGTGATGTTCCAGATGCATTTGTATTGTATTCAGTAGACTCAGGAACACTTCCTCCAGGTTTAGAATTAGCATACGATGGTGAAATCATTGGTAAAATTAATAACTTTGGATCAGTTAACAATGTAGGACTAACTGTATTCGATAGTGCTAATTTAAAATTAGACGGTAATACTACTAGCATAGATAGAACTTATACATTTACAGTAAAAGCACAAGACCATTTTGGATATAGTGCAATTACTAGAACCTTTACAATAGATATATCAGATCCTGATGATAAGTTGTATTCAAACATATATTTTTCACCATTACTAAAACAAACACAGAGAACTACATTTAATAACTTTGTAAGAGATGTTGCAATATTTCCAACTGAAAATATATACAGACCAAACGATTCTGAGTTTGGATTAACAAGAGACATTAAATTATTAGTGTATTCAGGCATTGAGTCTAAACTAGCAGAACAGTATGTTGCGGCATCTGCTCTTACTACTAAAAGAAAAAATTATAAAATTGGTGATTTGAAAACCGCAGTTGCAAAGATACCCGGAACTAATAATGTAGTATATGAAGTAGTTTATTTAGATATTAAAGATCCTTACGAAAAAGATGGCAAGGTTGCTGAGTCAATTACTATTAAAAATAATGCTAAAATTTTAGTCAACAGTGTAAGAGCTGAACCTAACAACCCACTATACGATGATGCAAAAAATCAAATACTAGTATATACAAGATCATCTTCAGAAGGTGTAGGGCTTAATAGACGTAGCATAACAATTAGTAGACGCACTGGCGATGTTAGTTATGACTATGGTACTAATGTACAAATTGAGATTAGAAGCGGTATTGACATCGAAATAACAAACGAAGGGTTTCCTAATAATAACCTAGCTGCTAGACCTCAACCAGCAGAAAATACAATACGTACAGATATAAACGCAATTAAAGTAAGTGATACTAATAAAATTGTAAGATACATTAGCAATATAAGTAATTTGCGAAAGAAATTTAGTCAACTAGGAAGAACAGAGAGAAACTTTTTACCACTGTGGATGCGTACAGCACAGCAAGACAGTATACAAGAGCTAGGATATACACTAGCAATACCTCTTTGTTATTGTAAACCTGGTACAAGTGAAACTATCAAAGCTGCAATTAATTTTAGTGAATTTGATTACAGACAGTTTGAGTTAGATATTGATAGATTCCTGATAGACAGCACTGAAGGTGTTGGAGATCCTAAATACTTCGTATTTGCTAACTACGAGTTAAATATATAATAAATATCTTTGGAGATAAAAACAATGGCAAGTAATATAAACACAACAAATATTGATGCAGCGTATCCGGTCGCAGGACAAGATAACGATTCGCAAGGGTTTAGAGATAACTTCTCAACAATTAAATCAAACTTTGTGGCATCAAAAACAGAGATTGAAGCAATTCAGTCTACAACAGCACAAGGCATTACATATGATAGTGGTAACAATCTAAATGATTTTAACGCAACTATTATTGAAGATGCTAGTTTACAATCAGTAACACAAGAAGTAAACGTTATTGCAGGGGTTAACAGTCAAACAGACATTAACTTTACTAACGGACATTACCAAGCAGTTACAGTAACAGCAGACGTAACACTACGTTTTGCATTGTGGCCAGCTACTTTAAAATACGGAAAGATTCGTATGGCCCTTATTAGTGACGGAGTAGATTCTGATCCGAGCGGTCGCGCAGGGCTAGGAAGAAGAGTAACTTGGACTACAGAATCCGGCGGCTCAATTAAATATGGTACAGGCTATCCAACAAACTTAGATATTAAATCAACTAGCGATCCTATTATGGTTGATGTGTTTACTGTTGATGGCGGCAGCGTTGTTTATATTGAATATATTGGTCAATTTACACCGTAATGTTTAATCCACTAGTAGATTCATTTGATGCGTTATCTAATAACGAGATTGAACAAAATATTAGTTCGCTTTCTCGTAAGTATTTTCAAACGCATAATCCAAGTGTTCAGGCGCAAATTGCGTCTATACTAGAAATGTACAAGTTAGAGATGAGAGTACGTACTGCTCAGGCCGCACACAAACAAAGTCAAGATAATGGAGATAATTCTCTTGACAATTTGATTAATATCAGTTAAAATAAGTGTATGCTTATGAAAACTGACGAACTCGGTATCCCACGATTTACAAACAAAGACTTAGTTGATATGATCTATAGTGGTCACGTTGACAAGTGTCACGTAGTTTTATGTGAACCATCAGATGATGTAGACAAGTTTAATGTTGCTATGGAAGAACAAGGACTTGATAAATTACAAAATTATATTCCATTAGATGTAGATCAAACAACTTTTGACGGCGTATGTCAAAGTGAATGGTTTATGCCTGATGAATACAAAGACCTTAATGTATATAAGTATGTGCTAGGTAAAGCAGAAACCCCCTGTGAACAACCTGTACAAGATCGCATTTGGGAAGAAATAAAAGCATATGAAGAACGTGATATGCTTAACTTATTACGCTATATGATTTATCTCGTAGACTTTATGCGTGAGAATAATATTGTATGGGGTGTAGGTAGAGGTAGTTCTGTAGCAAGCTATGTGTTGTACTTAATAGGTGTACACAAGATTGATTCAATCCAGTATGGCCTGGATTGGCAGGAGTTCCTGAGATAAGTACTAATATAACTAGGAGAAGATATTATGCCAATGAAACAAACAGGACGCAAAGTTTATAAAACTATGCAAGGTAAAACCGTTGATATGGATTTACTACGTCAACGCAACGAATTAACACCAGCAGTAGGTAACGCAAAAGTTAATGCTCGCGGTGATGAATTAGGTCCAGGTGGACAAATCATTAAAAAACGTGAAGAAGTTTTAGGACAGTATTACAAAAATAATACACCAGACGAAATCGCAGTAAAAAGATCACAACCCGTAGCAGATGAACCACAATTAGACGGCAGCGGAAAAGACGTTACGGATGATTGGGTAGAACCAGTTGCTGAAGATACCTTCGTAGAAGACGAAGACGGAAACTTTATACAAAAAGGATAAATGGATGATTCAAGGTAACGTAACAGCAATAGGCGATAGAGTACTTGTCACTGATATGTATTTTGGCGAACAAACTACATCAGGCGGCATTATTATTGCTAACGATGACGGCAAGACTCGTGGCATCTATCCACGTTGGGCTAGAGTATATGATAAAGGTCCTGAAAACAAAGACGAATACAATACAGGTGATTGGATCCTTATTGAACACGGACGCTGGACTCGTGCTATAAAGGTTAAGTCTGATGGTGATGACGCTATTGAAATTCGTATGGTAGACGCTGACAACATTCTTGCAATGTCGGACAAGCGACCAGAAGGCGCAGTAATTGGTGCCGAATATGCAGATGGCGAACACGCTACTGTTAACCCCCAAGACTTTGTGAGACCTTAATGACAAACGTATTTAAAGACATTGACACATTCGCGACGGCGTGTGACCAGCCACCAAGTACAGAAAACTATGCAATGTACTTAGATTTAATTACAGAAGAGTACGGTGAACTTAAAGAAGCAATTGAAGCAAGTGACAAAGTCGAACAGCTAGACGCACTAGTAGACATCCTAGTTGTTACTATGGGCGCAATACGTGCCGCAGGTTGGGACGGAGAAGCAGCCTGGAAAGAAGTAATGGATACAAACTTTGCTAAGATTGATTCAGAAACAGGTAAAGTACGCAAGCGTGAAGACGGCAAAGTACTAAAGCCCGAAGGATGGAAAGCCCCTGAGCTTGCACAATTCGTTAAATGAATCGATGGTTAACCTATTAATACCACAAGCACGTATATTAGAAAACAATAATAATCTTACACTAGGAATATGGCTGTCAGGTGGCGCTGACAGCAGCCTATTGTGTTATTTGTTAGCAAAACATATTAAAGATAATAATCTTCCTTATAAGTTACAACCTGTAACTATTCCTAAAAGACCAACTGATACACACTATGCAAACGTTTTAGAATTTGTAAAGAAAGAATTAGACTGTGCTGATTTATTTTGTACACCTATAGTTTATCATACAGATAACGGAAGTTATGAAACAAGTTTTGAAGAACTAAACCTTGATAATATTTCACAGGGAAAATACAATTGGATTTATACAGGAATAAATCAAACACCACCTCCAAACACTATAAATGAATACGCTAGTGAATTAGAACGAGTACGTTCGAACGACTCATTAAAAATGCTATTCATTAATGCTATTGTAGAACACGAAGGTACTTACTACGAATTTGGTGAGATAAGACCGTTCTTCAACGTAGACAAAAGATACCTAGCAACCCTATACCATCAAGAAGAGTTATTTGAAACTCTATTTCCTCTTACCAATAGTTGCAGTCAGCTAGACTTAGTTGATGATCACTGTGGCAAGTGTTGGTTCTGTAAAGAAAGAATTTGGGGTTTTGGCAAACTTTAACTTGACTTCTAGTCATTTATACGCTATAATTAACTTATATTAAATGAGCGGCTATAGCTCAGCTGGATAGAGCACAAGTTTGCGGAACTTGAGGTCAGGAGTTCGAATCTCTTTAGCCGCACCAAAAGGAGAACTAAATGGCTACACACGGTATGATTGACCTAGAAACACTAGGCGTAGAACCTGATAGTGTTATAATGACATTAGGTGCTATTAAGTTTGACCCTTTTACAGACGCAGAACCTCACAGTCCAATATACTTGCGAGGGGACGTTGAAGATCAAACTGAAAACTTTAATCGCTCAGTCGATGACAATACACTTGCTTGGTGGGGAAGACAAGCACAAGAAATTCAAGACGAAGCATTTGGCGACCACGATGATCGTGTTGCTGTTCCCGAAATGTTAAAAGTTCTTAACAAGTGGTGTGTAGGTTTAGATTATATTTGGTGTCAAGGTCCTACATTTGATTTTGTAATACTACAGCATTTATATAAAGAAGCACAAACACCCGTTCCGTGGAACTTCTGGCAAATTAGAGATAGCAGAACATTGTTTGCTATGATGCCAAGTGATCCACGTAAAGCAATACAAGAAAGTCTCCATAACGCACTAGCTGATTGTTTTTATCAAGCAAAATGTGTACAACAGTCTTATAAGCATTTTGGAGTAACTAAGTGATCAAGGATGATACAGATAATCCTTGGGCTGTTATGATATGTCTTGATGGCAAAGATGATTGGATCTTTGTAACTGAAGACAAAGAAAGTTGCGATTGGGAGTTAAAACCTGTATTATTTAAAGATATAAATGATGCATTATTATTTGCTGATCAATACGTAGTTAGTGGCAAAGAAGAAAATGTACAAGTAGTAACCTATAATAAATAGAAAGAAAATAATATGACACCAGTACCTAAAGAAACAGATAGCGAAATAAAACGATTAATACAAGATTATCTTGACAAGGGCGGAAAGATTACACAGTTCCAAAGTGGGCTACGTTCTGAAGAAATTGATTTTAAAGGCGGCTTTTATCAAAGACGTAAAAAGAAGAAAGAAGAAAAAGAAGGTAAAAATGGTTAGATGGTATGATTATCCTACGGCTGTAGTTTATTCATATTTAATTATGTATTTTTTCTTTACAATTCCTATCTTTGGTGCTATAATAGCATATATGATATACGAATACTTATGGGAACATATGTATTGTCAATTTAGATTACAACAGGAAAACGAATGAAAGACTTATGGGTAGAAAAGTATCGTCCTAACACAGTAGACGGATATGTGTTTAGAGATGACGCACAGCGCAATCAAGTAAATAATTGGATTAAAGAAAAGACTATTCCGCATTTGCTGTTTAGTGGTAACGCAGGTATTGGTAAGACAACACTTGCGAAATTGTTGTTTAATGAATTAGATCTTAATCCGTTAGACGTGTTGGAGATAAACGCTAGTCGTACAAACAGTGTAGATGATGTTAGAGATAAAATTGTAAACTTTGTACAAATGATTCCGTTTGGTGACTTTAAAGTTGTACTACTTGACGAGGCTGACTATTTGTCGCCCAACGCTCAAGCAGCGTTGCGTGGTGTTATGGAGGAGTATCATACTACTGCACGTTTCATTCTTACTTGTAACTATCCAAATCGTATTATACCCGCTTTGCATAGTAGGTGTCAAGGTTTCCACATTGCTAAAATTGACCAAACTGAGTTCACAGCTCGAGTTGCTGAAATACTTATTACCGAAGGTGTTACTCCTGATTTGGATGTACTAGACACGTATGTAAAGGGTACATACCCGGACTTGCGTAAGTGCATTAACACAGTGCAAATGAACAGCGTAGACGGCGTCTTAAACAAGCCCAATGAAGGCGACACAGGCGAAAGCGACTGGAAGCTGGAAATGGTTGAACTGTTTAAAGCAGGTAAGATTCAAGCGGCACGTAAACTATTGTGTGGTGCAATTCGTCCAGAAGAGATGGAAGAAGTATATCGTTGGCTGTATGACAATATTGATTTGTTTGGTGATGCAGAACAACAAGATCAAGTAGTGCTAATTATTAAACAAGGACTAGTAGATCACACACTAGTTGTAGACCCAGAGATAAACTTGGCAGCAGTATTAATTAAAATAGCGAGGTTGTAGTGACATACTTAGTAACAGACAATTGCGTAATGTGTAAACATACTTCGTGTGTTGATGTTTGTCCGGTTGATTGTTTTTATGAAGGCGAAAACTTTTTAGCAATTAATCCAGATGAGTGTATTGACTGTGGAGTATGCGAGCCAGAGTGTCCTGTCGATGCGATTGTTCCTGACGATGCATTAAAAGGTGATGAGAGAGACTTTTGGATGAAACTCAACAGATCAGCGGCAGAGGCTTGGCCGGTGATTACAGAAAGTATAGCGCCACTACCAGACCACGAAAAATACACTGATGAACCAAATAAGTATAAAACATACGGCATCATACCGGCTGTGACCATTGATTAAAGGAAAACAATAAATGAATGTAAGACTAGTAAGTTATACTACCCCAACCGAAGAATTTAAAAACGAAGGATTAGAAAATGTACAGGACCTTATTGCGTTTTGTGCAAAGGTTTCAAACCCAGCTGCACAAGTTAACAAAGAGACTAGCGAGCGTTTAATTAAGTACTTGATTAAACATCAACACTGGTCACCATTAGAAATGGCAAATGCTGTAATGGAAATTGAAACAACCCGCGACATTGCACATCAGATTGTACGTCACCGTTCGTTTGCATTCCAAGAGTTTAGTCAACGTTATGCTGATCCTAAAGAACAAGGTGAAATGTTTGAATACTCAGAAGCACGTTTACAAGATCCTAAAAATAGACAAAACAGTGTTGACGTTGAAGATGAAAAACTTCAACTTGATTGGCTACACGCACAAATGCGTATTGCTCATCTAGCAAAAAAAGAATACGATTGGGCTATTAAAAAAGGTATTGCTAAAGAACAAGCACGTAAAGTATTACCAGAAGGTATTACTAAAACCCGCTTGTATATGAATGGAACAATTAGAAGTTGGGTACACTATATTGAATTACGTAGCGCAAATGGAACACAGAAAGAGCATATGGATATTGCCATTGCGTGTGCAAAAGCTATTACTGAAATCTTTCCGTTAATGAATGATCTTTGATAAACGAAATACACCATATCTGGAATATACAGGCTCATAATATACACAGTGACGAGTTTACTGGGTACGAGCCTGTATATGATCAGTTGGATAAATTTACTAAAGAAGTATTTGAAAAAGATCCTGAAGGTACTGTAGACAAAGTATTTGAAATTTATAGATCAATTAATCTTGTACCTATAATTTATTTTACTGAAGAAGGGCTAGTACGTGCTATCAAAGAATTCAAGTCAACAAGCTATAATTCTGTAGTAGATAATCGTATTGGATTAGGCAATAATAGAGGTCAACCATTAAGTAGATTTTTGTTTCCTAATATGATGACAGCTGAGCCAAAAGGCCGAGGATCAAATAGTTTAAAAGATAGATTCCTTGACGATACAAAATTAAAAAGAGCAATACGCATATGCTTTGAAATGCGTGAAGGACAAAAACTTGTATATCCTACAGCTCTGCGTAGATCATTAGAACTTGTTACTGGCGAAAATATACAAAACTTTAAACCGCAAAATGCAAGAGCAATAGTAGAACATTTATGTCCTGTACTTTGGGGTAACATATATGATTATTCAGCAGGATACGGTGGAAGGTTATTAGGTGTCGGTTCTAGTAATATGAACTACAATTACACAGCAGTTGATCCAAATACTGAAACTGTAAATTATCTACAGTATTTTAATTCATTAATAAAACAAGCAACAGGTGTTGAAGGTACAATAGTACAAAGTGTAAGTGAAGACTATCAGCCAAAAGATATAGACTTAGCGTTTAGCAGTCCGCCTTACTTTAACTTAGAAAAGTACAGTGATGAGCCTACACAGTGTATGGTAAACTATACAACACTAGATGAATGGTTTGACGGTTATGTTGTACCAACTATGACTAACATACACAACGGACTTAACAGTGACGGTGTATTTGCAACTAACATTGCAGACTATAAAACTTATGGACAAAAAGAACCTGTTGAAGTATGCAAACGTTGGATTACAACAGCAGAGAAGATTGGATTCAAACATACAAGTACAATTAAAATGATGCTGAATACTAGGCCTGGTGTGGGCAATGATAAACTAGCAGGACGTGAAAAGTTTGAGGGCGTGTACGTTTTTACAAAATAATACAGTTGAAAGGGGCATAGAGCCCCTTTCGTTTATTCAGACTTATTCGTCTCCGTAAATCTGTAGAATCTCCTTAACCGCATCGTGGCGTTCAATATCTCCTTGTTCAAACTGGACTATGTCCAAATGTGCTGTATGTTTAGACTGCAAGAGGTTTGTAAACTCGATCAATCCGTTATCTGTTAGCCTATCAGCTTGGGCTAAGTCGCCTGTAACAGCCATTCTTGAGCCTTCGCCTAAACGTGTTAATAACATTTTCATTTGGTTTGGGGTTGCGTTTTGCATTTCGTCTGCTAGAATAAAACTATTCTTAAACGTTCTACCACGCATAAATGCTAATGGAGCAATTTCAATAATACCTTCTTCTATCATACCTTCGATTTGCTTTGCATCAAAATATTCACGTAACACATCAAATATAGGTCTAGTCCACGGTGCCATCTTCTGTTCTAATGTACCTGGCAAGAATCCTAAATCTTCATCAACCGACACAGCCGGTCTTGTTACGATAATTTTATCAACTTTACCTTCCTTAAATAATTTGACAGCCGCCATTACAGCTAGTAAGGTTTTACCCGTTCCTGCTGGTCCTACTCCAAATACTATAGACGTCGATAGATCTAGTAGTTTGACTACATATGATTCTTGATGTCTGTTTCTTGGAATAATTGTTACTGATTGCTGTTTTTGAGGTGGTTTAAATTCAACCACGTTAGTGTAGTGTCTTTGAGTCTGCTTTGCAGATTTACGCTTTGCACCCATTAATTGTCCTCCTTGATGGAATGAAATGGAAGTAAGACAGTATGCTTTTTAGTAAAGCTTCTGCCCTACAAAAGTATTTACCATTTACAAATTTCAATAAAAATAGTTGTTAACTTATTAAAGGCGATAAATAAGTATATACAATGATAGGACCTATTTTATGCAAGATGTAATGGACATAGTTAAAAACGTTGAACGTGTATACGATTCAAATTCATCATTTCAGGTGTTAAAAGACTTTGAGAGAGTTTTAGATGAACTCGACCTGTACGTGTATGACAACTGGATTGACGGTGAATTAGCATCAGGTCCACATATTTCAAGACATTGGGTTACTTGTCGTTTCTTTTGGAAACAAGAAGATATGCCAGATCCAATGGGCGGCAAACGTTTGTTAGATTATGATTGCAAAGTTGGCTATATCAAATCAGGAATAATAAAGCCTCGTACAATACGCACACAAGACGATATACGTCCTGGTACTAAAAAAGGTAAACTTGATAACGAACCTATTTGGATTGTTGAAATTAAAATGCCTAAAAAACTAATTTCTGATATTTGGTCAGGGTATCAAGAGAAGTATGATTTTGATGCAGAAGCACAAGTAGACAATCCTGAACAGCCAGCAGATGCAGCAGCAGCGGCGGCACCAGAGGCGGCACCAGAAGCAGCACCAGAAGCGGCACCAGAAGCAGGAGCAGTAATTTAATGGGACTAATGGCAAACGACTTATCTAACACAATAGACAAAATATTTGAGATCGATTCATTTGCAAGTAAAATGGGCGATGATAAAAACATTGTTACTCTTAGTTTTAGTTTAACAGGCAAAGAAGCAGCAAAAGATTTATCAAACTTTTTAGAAAAAGGTTATAGTTTTATTTTAGACAGTGATGTTACTGAAGGTGAACAGTCAGACGGAACATACAAAGTATTTGTTGAAATGGAACGTGATAGTGAAGTTGGCGAAAACATTTTTGAAATATTAGACGGTGTTAAAAAGTTATCAGGAAAAGACGATTTTAAATTCCGTTACTATAAAGGCTTCCGTTCATACGAAGCTACACAAGATAAGATATCAGAGATGGTACCTACTGACCCAGACAAGTACGGGATCTCAATGCAGGAAAATGCATTAAACAATTATAAAACCTTTTTTAGTAATAGCTATGTAGATAACATTGCAATGAACGAAAACAAAATTACAGTTAAGAAAAAGTTCTCAGACTCATTAGTTTTTGAATTTATTGACTTTGGGGATACCTTATCCACCATAAAACACATAGACGAATCATTTGATATACTTAACAGTTATCCGGAAATACTCTTTTTGACCAAGTACCTCGGTGACTATAACATAAGTAAGTATGGAGACAAACTGGTGTTCGAAAACGAAACCAAGGCTCTCGTTTTAAAAAGGATCTAAATTATGTTTGAACTACAAAAAGAACACCTGGCTAAGCTCATCCCAGGGAACAAAAACGTTGACGAATGGTTCGAAGCCCTTGTAGACGTAATGCCAAAGTATGGTATTAATACAGAAAGAAGAGCTGCACACTTTATCAGTCAGTGCGCTCACGAAAGTAATAACTTTCGATCGTTACAAGAGAATTTAAATTACAGTGAAAAAGCACTCAAAGCAGTGTTTGGACGTTACTTTGGTAATCCTCCTAAAGCTAATGCAGCAGAATATGCACGTAACCCAGAAAAGATTGCAAA
>TARA_B110000285_G_scaffold53122_1_pt1 | contig 13248 bp, 10 predicted proteins | sample TARA_B110000285 | Tara Oceans TARA_B110000285 (sample SAMEA4397756) | marine metagenome | biome: Polar Biome; feature: [SRF] surface water layer (ENVO:00010504); material: water (ENVO:00002006), including particulate matter (ENVO:01000060) such as... | depth 5 m
TTCAGATAAATAGGGTTTGAGAAAAACTGCGTGAATGTGGGGTCTTGAGATCGCACCGAATTTAGTTTCGTTGTCGTAAGACAAGCGATCACTAAAACAAATAGAAATAATTGCTTTTTCTTCACACAAATGAGTTTAGTCACGAACAATCTTAACGTGAATATAGTTTATAAGGTTACAAATATCGTATATTAATTGTAATAATTTCAATAATTTGGCGTTTTTTAGACTATGTATACAAATGTGTCAATCAGATTATGACTAAGACCTTATTTTTCTCTTTCTCTCTTTTTTCTTTAACAATTTCTTTTTGTCAAGAATTTTCTGAGACTATTAAATGGAACGAACCAATTAACATCGAAAATGGTGATAATTCCTACCTCGCACCAAACTTTGTCAATGTGCACTATGACAATGGTGTCCCAACTTATTACGTGAAGCGTTCCTTAAAAGAAAGCAACTTGAAATTAAGCACGTTAGAATTCACGACAGAACTTGCTCTAAAATCAGAAGTACAGTTTTTAAAAGAACTTGAAATTAATGTCCCAGGGGGCATTGCTTTAGATGTTAAATTCACCTTTTCTTCCCACAAACCATTTTTAGTTATATCAGGCTTGCCTTTCTTAAAGGAAGGGGGACAGGTTAAAAGAATTACTTCTTTGAAGGTCATTGCTCAAAAACAAGCTAGTCTGGTTAATAAAGATTTTGCTACAGAATCTGTTTTAAGAGCAGGCTCTGGGGATTGGTATAAGATTGCAATTCAAAATGACGGTATTTATAAAATTGATTATAACTTTTTGAACTCGATTGGTATTGATGTGGATGGTCTAAACCCGAAACATGTACACATATTTGGGAATGGTGATGGAAAGCTGCCGGAGCTTAATAACCTGCCTAGAACAGATGATATAGCTCAAAATTCAGTAGAATATATTGGGGCAGGAGATAATCTTTTCAATACTAATGATTATTTGCTTTTTTATGGTTGGGGCCCTAATCGATGGGTTGCAAACGGGAATGCAGAATTTGAACAAATTAAAAACATCTATTCAGATTACTCCTATTACTTTATTAATGTGAACCCTGATCGATTGCCTCAGGAAATCATTACGAGCCCTATATTATCAGGCGTCGCTGATGCTGATGTCGATATTTATGATTTTAGAACTTGCTATGAAAATGACTTGTATTCTCTAGTTGGCGGCGGGCAACGATGGTATGGTGAGCTTTTTGACATAGACTTAGAACAGACTTTTAATTTTTCTGTACCCAATATTTCTTCGGATCCAGTTGTGTTTAAGACGTCTATTGCAACCAATGCAACAAGTGGAGCCGGAACACTACAAAAATACGCTGTCAACGGTTTAACATTAGAGGAATCAATCTTGCCACACACATCTATTGATTTTGTGCGGTCATCCAAAGTATTCTCCTTGCCCTCAAGCAGCTCGTCTTCTATTCCTCTAAAGATAACGATTCAACGAAATAGCCCTAGTGTTATGACCTACCTAGATCGTATTTTGTTAAATGCAAAAAGGTCACTTGTGTTTTATGGAAGCCAATTGGGTTTCAGAAACCTAACGGGCATGCAATCAGGTATTGGTGATTTTCAGATTTCAAACTTCCCAAGTACCGGTTTTGTTTGGGATTTGTCAGATAGGCATCATCCAAAGCGGATTACAGGGTCTTTTGATAGTAATACATTTCATTTTTTAGACTCGCTGAGCTATAGAGAATATACAGCGAGTAATGGTGGGACCTACTTTAATGCCGAGTTTATTGGCCCTGTAGAGTTTCAAAACTTACATGCATTGGAGCAAGTAGATTATCTTATTGTAACCCATCCGGATTTTTTATCCCAAGCCAAACGACTCGCTGACCTTCATCGAAATGAGGGTTTGACGGTTCATGTCGTTACCTCAAATCAAATTTATAATGAGTTCAGCTCAGGAGGTAAGGACGCTGTAGCCATAAGGTCATTTGCTAAAATGTTCTATGACCGCGCATTCTCAAACCCGGCAACAGCACCAAAGTATCTCTTGTTATTTGGTGATGGAACCTATGATCCGAAAAATAGAGTTCCTGACAACAATAATTTCATGCTAACTTATCAAGTTTTAGGTAGTGAGAATCATATTTCAGCTTTGGTGACAGATGATTTTTATGGTATGCTGGATGATGATGAGGCCATAACTGGTTCTGATTTGTTAGACATTGGTATCGGTCGTATTTTAGTATCATCAGCCACTATAGCGCAACAACAAGTAGATAAAATTGAACACTATTTAAAAAATGGGTCCGATTTATTTGGGAATGCAGGTGCTTCATGCTGTCTAGAGGATAATTCGCTCAACACCTTTGGTGACTGGCGACAGAAATATGTGCAAGTAGCTGATGACGAGGAATCAGGATACTTCATAAATAATGATACAGAGCCTCAGTATTTGCATACCAAGCAAAATCATAATGAAATGAATTGTGACAAACTTTACCTAGATGCTTTTCCTCAACAGACGAGTGCAGGAGGGCAAAGGTATCCGGATGTGGTTAGTGCAATTACAAATCGCGTCGAAAGAGGCACCTTGATTTTAAATTATGTAGGCCATGGTGGCGAAGTGGGTCTTGCAGAAGAACGAGTCGTTACAATACCTCAAATTAATTCTTGGAACAATATAAACGCCCTGACATTATTTGTTTCGGCGACATGCGAATTCACCAAATATGATGATCCATCAAGGGTTTCTGCGGGTGAATGGGCATCCTTGAACCCTAGTGGCGGTGCTATTGCTTTAATGACGACAACCCGTTCTGTCTACTTTGGGGTGAATACCACAACGGGGAATAAGTTTTTTCAAAATGTATTTGATCGCAATCCGGATGGAACGCCATTGGCATTTGGAGATATAGTAATGCGAACAAAGAATGAAACTGGCTCTAGTGACAATAAAAGAAGCTTTACGCTGATTGGCGATCCTGCCCTGAAAATTGCATTACCAAGTTTAAATGTTGTAACGGATAGTATAAACGGCTTATCTCCAGAAATTGCCATCGACACAATAAGAGCTTTAAGCAAGGTTATTATCAAGGGCCACATCGAAGATCATTTAGGGAACCCAGTTACGGGATTAAATGGTGTGTTAACGCCATCTATATTTGACAAAATAAAACTTCAAACAACCTTGGGACAGGATCTTTATTCTCCTGAGATAGAATATGAACTGCAGCGGAATGTAATCTATAAAGGAAAGGTTTCCATGACAAATGGTGCATTCGAATTCTCCTTTGTGATCCCTAAGGATATAGCCCTAAATTATGGAAAAGGTAAGATTAGTTATTATGGTTACGCTGATCAAATAGATGCTGGTGGCTATGATACCTCGTTTGTCATAGGAGGCATTGATCCAAATGGGATTTCAGACAATATCGGACCGGAAATAACGCTTTTCATGAATGATGAGAATTTTGTAAGTGGCGGTCAAACGGATTTTGAACCTATTCTTCTTGCAAAAATATTTGATGAAAATGGTGTAAACACAGTAGGTAACGGCATTGGCCATGATATCACGGCGATTTTAGATGGGAATTCTTCTGAACCTTTTATATTAAATGATTTCTATGTCGCCGATCTGGATTCCTATCAATCGGGTGAATTGCGATTTCAATTTGATGGATTGACTCCAGGAAGGCATACCCTAGAATTTAAAATTTGGGACGTTAATAATAATTCATCCAAAAGCATTATTGAGTTTGTAGTCGTGGATAATGAAAATTTGTCTTTACAAAATGTATTGAATTATCCAAACCCATTTACAAGTTCCACAGAGTTCATGTTTGAGCATTCATTTGCTTGTAATGAATTAGAAGTTCAAATTCAAATATTTACAGTTTCGGGTAAGTTAGTACAGACCTTAAACGATGTTATACAGACCCAAGGCTTCCGTGTGAATCAAATATTTTGGGATGGTAAAGACGTTTTTGGCGATCAATTGGCAAAAGGAGTTTATATTTACCGCGTGAAAGTTAAAGATGTAAATGGTCAAACTGCAGAAAAAACTGAGAAATTGGTCATTTTAAAATAATCATAACAATAAAACCTTGCCTTTTGCGTATAGTTATTACTTATTTACACAATCTATGAAGAATCTATTTTTAGCCGCCATTTTGATTTCCTTGTCATTTACGGGATTTGCTCAGCCGACAGGTGGGAGTGGCGTTACGGATGATGATCTGCAATTAAATACGATTACAACTGCACTGCCATTCATGTCAATTACACCTGATTCTAGGGCCGGTGGAATGGGAGATGCGGGTACTGCATTGAGCCCTTCTTCAACTTCGGTTTATTGGAATACATCCATTCTTAGTTTTTCTGATCAAAACTCGGAAATTAGCTTGTCTTATACGCCTTGGTTGCGCCAACTTACCAACGATATACATTTATCCTATTTATCAGGATACTATAAAATCAATAAATCTCATACAATAGGAGGAGCTTTGCGTTACTTTAGTTTGGGTGAAATTACTTTTACTGATGCTTCAGGAAATGTGATTCGAGATGATAAACCAAGTGAATTTGAGCTTACAGGTGCCTATGCTTTTCGTCTTTCTAATAGGACCAGCTTAGGAATTAATGGAAAGTTCGCCTATTCTAATCTAACGGGAGGCTTAACGGTGGGTGGTGTGAATACAAAGCCGGGGGTCGTTGGTGCTGCAGACATCTCATTTACCTATTACAATGATGACGCTAAAATAGGTAAGACAGATGGGGTCTATACTTTTGCAACAACCATCAATAATATCGGTAATAAGGTTGCTTATTCCGAGCTTTCATCTAGAGATTTTATTCCAATGAATTTAAAAATTGGCAATAGCTTTTTAGCGAATTTTGACGCTTATAACAAAGTGACTTTCTCTCTAGATCTTCAGAAATTATTAGTTCCGACACCCCCAAATTTTTATTGGAATGGCTCTGAGTATATTATGACCTCTGGTCTAGACCCCGATGTTGGGGTGATTAATGGAATGCTTCAGTCTTTTTATGATGCCCCCGGAAATGTCGTCGTTGATGAGGACGATGTACCTATTCAAGATGCCGATGGAAACTTTGAGGTGGTTAAAGGAACGCGTTTTAAAGAAGAATTATCAGAAATAAATATTGCTTTTGGTACCGAGTGGTGGTACAATGACGTCTTTGCCGTTCGCGCAGGCGTCTTCTTTGAAAGTAAAAATAAAGGGAATCGTCAATTCATGAACCTCGGTGCAAGCTTAAAATACAATATGTTTGCTATTGACTTTTCTTATTTGGCTTCCCTAAACGGTAGACAGAGCCCATTGGCAAATACCTTGCGTTTTACGGTACGATTGTATCTAGATCAGGCGGGTGCGGGTGGCGAATAAAATTTAGTTCTGCATCGTATACCTTCAATAGACGAAGCCTAAGTTTATTTGTCATTTTAAGATTCATTTTCTTTTAAGCCATAAACTGGTTTTATATTAATTTTTCACTGTTCTCAATTCCTTAGTGTTACCTAGAGCACTTTATTTATATTTGTATTATGAAATGTAATCCTGAATATTCTTCCAAAGAGGCTTTATTAAGTTTATATCAAAAGCCATTATTAGAGCTTGTTTTTGAGGCCGCTACGATACATCGTAAATACCATAACTCGCGAGAGGTTCAGATGTCTTCATTGTTAAGTATTAAAACAGGAGGCTGCCCCGAGGATTGCGGATATTGTCCTCAGGCTGCAAGATACCACACTGATGTAGATGCGCATAAACTAATGAATGTTGATGAAGTTTTAAACCAAGCAAAAAATGCCAAGGCAAATGGGTCTTCTAGGCTTTGTATGGGGGCTGCATGGAGAGAAATTAGAGACAATAAAGATTTTGATAAAGTCGTTGAAATGGTTCAGGGTGTCAATGAAATGGGGATGGAGGTTTGCTGCACCCTTGGTATGATGTCCGAAGGTCAAGCTAAAAGACTTAAGAATGCAGGGTTGTTTGCATACAACCATAATTTAGATAGCTCAAAAGAATTTTATTCCGATGTAATATCAACACGAGAATATGAACAAAGGCTAGATACAATTGACAATGCGCGAAAAGCAGGTATTTCAGTTTGTTCAGGAGGAATTATCGGAATGGGTGAGACAGAAGAAGACAGAGTCGGGCTTTTAATGAGTTATATGGAGATGGAGAACCCTCCGGAGTCCATTCCTATCAATGCCCTTGTTGCGGTTGAAGGAACCCCATTAGAAGATCAAAAGCCTATAGAACAATGGGAACTAATCAGAATGGTAGCTACGACTCGTATTGCTTTTCCAGAATCTATCGTTCGTTTATCTGCTGGTAGAACCAAAATGTCAATGGAAGCACAAGCAATGTGTTTTCTTGGGGGTGCAGGTTCAATCTTTGCTGGTGATAAATTATTAACAACGCCTAATCCTGAATTCAATGAGGATAAGGAGATGTTTAAGATTTTGGGACTTGTTGCCAAGGAGTCATTTGCGGATGGAGAGCAACCTGTTACGAATCCAGATCCGATTTTATTAGAAAAAAAGAGGCTTGCCAAACAAAGAGAATTGGAGCTTGAGGCGGCTAAATCAAAAGTACAAGACGATACATTTGAGCCAAGAAAAGTGAGAACAGTCGATTCGTTATAATGAATGAGCAGCTTATAAAAAAGTTGCTAGATCGAAAAGAATCCGGATCATTCCGTGAGCTTTTCGTTCCAAATCTTGAAAGAGATTTTTTTTCCAATGATTATTTAGGGATGGCTCGCGATAATTCAATTCCAGTCCCACAAAAAAGAGGCGCGACAGGATCCCGTTTGTTATCAGGAAACTCTTCCGAAGCCGAAGATTGCGAGCAATTCTTAGCGGAGCATTTTCATGCACAGGCATCATTGGTCTTTAACTCTGGATATGCTGCCAATTTAGGTCTCTTATCTTCTGTTTTACAGCGTGGAGATTCTGTTTTTTATGACCAATATATTCATGCGAGTTCACGAGACGGTATTCGCCTGTCTTATGCTGAGTCAATTGCTTTTAAACATAATGATTGTGATGATTTAATACGGAAGCTTAGTAAAAGTAAATCAACGACCAATTATGTTCTTGTTGAGTCCTTATACTCTATGGATGGCGATTTTTCCCCTTTAAAACAAATCGTTGATATTTGTGAGGCGCATAATGCCTATTTAATCGTTGATGAAGCACATACGGGAGCTGTTTTTGGAGCCTTAGGTAAGGGTATTATCCATAAGGAAGACTTAACTCATCGTATTTTTGCTCGAATAATGACTTTTGGCAAGGGCTACGGTTTTCATGGTGCTGTTATTCTAGGGGCAATCACCTTAAAGGATTACTTGATTAATTTTTCCAGATCATTTATTTACTCAACGGCCCTCCCTGTTGGAGATTACACCAAGATAAAGTCGCTTGTTGGAGATTTGAATATAGGCGAAAAGCAAAATAAATTAGAAAAAAACATTGCGTTATTTAGAAGGCTAAATGAAAAACTTTCTTTTTCTTCGGATATCAAATCCCCGATTCAAATACTTGAATTCTCAGATATAAGCCTACTTCCGAAAGTCGTAAAAAAAATTAAAGAAAAGGGTATTTACACTAAAAGTATTTTACCTCCAACCGTGCCTGAAGGCAAATCAAGGCTTAGGATTTGTATTCATTCCTACAACACAAAAGAAGAAATAGAGCTTATATCCAGTGCGCTAAAATAACCTATAGATTGTTTATCCTCCGAAATCGTCGAAACGTACATTTTCATCTGGAACACCCCAATCGTCACACATTTTGATAACGGCTTGATTCATTAAAGGTGGACCACAAAAATAGACCTCAAGGTCTTCTGGAGAATCATGTTTTTCAAGGTATTGATCCATCACAACCTGATGAACAAATCCACTGAAACCATCGCCATTTGGATCTTCACAATTTTCTTTATTAACCCAATTGTCTTCTGGTAATGCATCAGAAAGCACCAAGTAAAATTTAAAATTCGAAAATTCTTTCTCTAAGTCTCTGAAATAATGGATGTAAAATAATTCAGCTCTTGATCGACCACCGTACCAATAGGTAACTTTTCTTCCGGTCTGAAGTGTTTTAAATAATTCGTATAAATGTGATCGCATTGGGGCCATACCTGCTCCACCGCCAATGTATAGCATTTCGGCATCAGAATCATTAATAAAGAATTCTCCATAAGGGCCTGATATTGTAACGTCGTCACCCTCTTTAAGGCCAAAAATGTATGAGGACGCAATCCCAGGATTTATGTCAGCCCATTTATCATTGGCGCGATCCCATGGTGGAGCCGCAACCCTAACATTAAGCATGATTTTCCTACCTTCAGCTGGATAAGAAGCCATGGAGTATGCTCGTACAACCTCTTCATTGTTTTTCATTACAAGGTCTCTAATGGCGAATTTACCTTCAGACCAATCTTTCTCAAATTTATTAGGTTCTCCAGGATGATCTTGAGGATGCGCTGTAATATCCATTTCAGAAAACTTAACTTCTGTTTCAGGAATATTAATTTGGATATATCCACCAGCTCTGTAATTCATGTCTTCTGGGATATCAACAATGAATTCCTTAATGTATGTCGCAACATTATAGTTTGAAGAAACCTTCGCTTTCCATTCTTTAATACCAAGTACTTCCTCTTCAATATGAATTTTCATATTTTCCTTTACTTTAACTTGGCATCCAAGTCTATGGTTAGAGGCAATTTCTTTTCTCGAGAAATGAGGTGCTTCAGTTGGGAGAATTTCACCCCCACCTTCATTGACTTGACAGATACATTGAACGCAAGTCCCACCTCCACCACATGCGGATGGTAAAAATATCCCTGAACTTCCAAGTGTACTGAGTAAGGTGCCGCCACCATCTACTTCTAGCATCCGCTCTCCATTGTTAATATCAATCACCAATTTTCCTTTTGGTGAAATTTTAGCCTTTACAAACAAAAGCATTGAGGTCAATAATAAAATGACCGATAAAAATGCGATTAACGTTATGATAAGTATCGTTCCCATAATTAGTTGAGGTTGTTTTCTGTTTTAATATCAATTGTGGTCGTAACGGCTTCGGTATTTTCACTAGGTGCTTCTTTACCGTATTTAATTCCCATAAAGCTCATGAATGCCATTCCCATAAGACCTGTTACAATAAAGGTGATTCCGAGTCCTCTTAATGGACCGGGGACATTGGAATACCTTAGCTTTTCACGAATAGCGGCAATGGCTACAATGGCTATAAACCAACCTATTCCTGATCCCAATGAAAATGCAGTGGCATCTAATATCGTTGAGTATTGTCTTTCTTGCATAAACAAGGCGCCTCCTAGAATAGAACAGTTCACAGCGATGAGCGGCAAGAAAATACCCAGGGCTCCATATAGAGCAGGTGCAAATTTCTCAACCAACATCTCAACCAATTGAACGATTGAAGCTACAACAGCTATATACATGATAAACGATAGAAAGCTTAAATCTAAGTCAGCGTATTCGTCACCAAGCCAAGAAAGAGCACCTTCTTTGAGGACGTAGTTTTCAAGTAAAAAATTCACAGGTACCGTAACCGCTAAAACGAAAATTACGGCGGCTCCCAAACCTACTGCTGTTTTAACAGTTTTAGAAACTGCTAGGTAGGAGCACATCCCGAGAAAGTATGCGAAAATCATGTTCTCGGAAAAAATAGCTTTTACAAATATATCAAGAGTACTTTCCATTGTTGTTTTTTTAATGTTCTTCGATTAGCGCTTTATTTCTAGAGCGTTGAACCCAAATAATAATACCTACGATGATTAAAGCCATTGGAGGTAAAATCATAAGATTATTGTTTTGGTAACCCAATTCGTACAATCCAGACTCTTCACCTGGTAGTGGATTTCCAAATATCGGAATGCCCATGAGTGTGCCAGAGCCCAAAAGCTCTCTAAATACAGCTACAATTATAAGAATGGCGCCGTAACCTATTCCATTTCCAAAGCCATCTAGAATCGATGGCCAGGGTTTGTTTGCCATTGCAAATGCCTCAAGGCGACCCATGATAATACAATTGGTAATAATAAGTCCCACAAAAACCGATAGTTTTTCTGAAAGATCAGGAAGATAAGCAGCCAAAACTTGGTCAACGATAATAACCAGAGAGGCAACAATAAGCAATTGAACAATGATTCTAATTCTAGAGGGAATTAAATTTCTTAAAAGAGAAACAATCCAGTTTCCCATAATGATCACAAAAAGAACAGACAGTGACATGACAATCGCCTGATTTACTTGCACAGTAATCGCTAATGCAGAACAGATACCCAATACCTGAATAGTCACGGGGTTGTTATCCGTTAATGGATCGGTAATGAGCTTTTTATTCTTTTTCGAAAATAGAGGCTCTGAAGATTTTTTTTCAGTACTCATGTTATTTAGTGTTTATGTTCTTAAAATAGTTCGAATATATCGCAAGACTTCTATTGACCATTTCTTCAACACCTTTAGATGTTATGGTTCCTCCAGTTATCCCGTCAATTTTACTTGGGTCGGTAGAGCCAGAATTGTCTTTTACAACTTCATATTTCTTAAAATTTCTTGAAGCATCACTAATCATTGAGGCTTTCCATCTATCCATAAAAAAAGGCTTGTTTATTTCTGCGCCAAGACCAGGTGTTTCTGTTTTGTGAGCAAAGGATACACCGGCCACAGTCCTCATGTCTTCTTTTAGGCAAATATAGCCCCATATCGGACCCCAAAGTCCTTTACCGACAACAGGTATAATATATCGGGTAGAATCCGTTTTATCTTTAGCAATAAATAAAGGAAATCTTTTGTCTTTCGTCTCGAGGGTTTTGTCTCTGTATTCTTTTTTAATATCAATTTCAAAAGCTTCTTTTCCCTTGCCTATTTCATCACCGCTATTATTCAAAACTACGGCATCATCAAGGTTAACATATTTTGGAAACTCTAATTCTGCATTAGAACGGTTAATGCCGGCCTCTTCCACATCCATCATTGCAGATAGTATATCGATTTGTTTCTTTACCCGAACGTTTTGCTCTTTGAGTGGCTTTAAACCTTCAGCTAGAGAAGCAAGAATTATACCGAGTACAACGACAAGTACAATCGCAAATCCAAACGTGAATCCATTCGATTCTTTATTAAGTGCCATATTATGCTGTTTTTAATCTTTTAAGTCTTCTGTTGATGTTTGATTGAACAATATAATGGTCAATAATCGGTGCCATAATGTTCATGAATAGTATCGCAAGGAATACGCCTTCGGGATATGCAGGGTTTAGTACACGAATCATAATCGCCAAGAAGCCACCTAGAAAACCGTATATAATCTTTCCTAATGCAGTTTGAGAAGCCGTAACAGGATCTGTTGCCATGAATATTGCACCGAATGCAAAACCTCCAATAATTAAATGATAGTAGGCGGGTAAGTCTAAATAAGGATTACCTCCTAAAGCATTTAACAAAAGTCCCATCACAAATCCACCGGCAAAAAAGGAGAGTATAATTCTCAGTGAACCAACTCCAGTGATTACAAGAAGTGCAGCACCAATAAGGCAAGCCAAAGTTGAGGTTTCTCCAATAGACCCTGGAATCATACCGGCAAAAGATTCCCAGACCGTGTACTCACTAGAGAAATTTTGAACCGCTACATTTGATTGGACGACTTCCCCGGCCACTGTGGCTTTGTCAGACATGAAAGACGCCAGATCACCAAGTGCAGTTGCACCTGAGAATCCATCTAAGCCCTCTGGATTAGTAGCCATTTTATCTCCTAAACCTGACATCCAAACTTTATCACCTGACATCGAGGTCGGGTAGGCAAAAAACAAAAAAGCTCTTGCTGTTAATGCGATGTTGACCACATTCATACCCGTACCTCCGAAAATTTCTTTTCCAATGATAACGGCAAATGCAGTAGCAATTCCGACCATCCATAATGGGACATCAGCAGGCATAGTTAATGGAATAAGCATTCCTGAAACAAGGAAGCCTTCGTGTAGCGAGTGTCCACGAATCATACCGAACATGAACTCTATGGTTAATCCGACACCATAAGAAACAACTATAACGGGAAGAACAATTGTGAGTCCTGTAAGGAATTTAGCCCCCATTTCAGCAAAATATGGAAGGTTTCTATTGCCCTCTTGAACTGCCAATTCCCAATGTCCAGTATTATATATTCCAAAAAGCAAACATGGAACTAATGCCAGAACTACGGTCATCATCGTTCGTTTAAGGTCGACACCATCACGAATGTGTGTTCCTGAGGTTGTTACTAGTTTTGGCGTAAATGCAAAAGTAGCAAGCGTTTCAAATAATGGATTCCATTTCTCGTATTTTCCACCTTTTATAAAGTGGGGCTCCATTTTGTGTAAATATTTTTCTAAAAACTTCACTGTTTCAGTATTAAGGTTACATACATTCGCTAGCAATTAAGTCTAGCCCTTGTCTTATTTTATCTTGAATATTGATTTTTGTCGTACAAACATATTCGCACAATGCAAAATCTTCTGGTGCTACTTCATAAATCCCGAGATTTTCCATGCTGTCAATATCCTCGGTGATAGCAGCTTTGGTCAATTGAACAGGAAGAATGTCAAAGGGGAAAACGCGTTCTAGTTCTCCTGTAACAACAAAAGCCCTTTCTTCTCCATTTGTATTTGTATCCAATCGAAAATTCTTGCTTTTTGGTAAAAGAAAGGTTGGGAATAACCTAGAATTAGAGAATTTATCAAACCCAAGTCCTAACCAACCTGTCGTTAAAAAAAACTTGTATTCATCGCCTTCAGGTATAACCGTAATTTGATTCGCGTAAAATCCAATATAATCCGTTAACTCTTTTTTATCCCCTGTCAGAACATTTCCTGAAATATATCTGACATTTGAGCCCTCAATTTGCTTTTCAACGAGCGCGCTCATGGTTGAACCTTTTACTATTTTTAAGTAGGTCGGTGTATTTATTTCAGAACCGGTTAAAGCTATTTTTCTTGTAGGATCAATGGTTCCAGAACTTATGAATTTACCTATAGCAGCTACTTCTTGAATGTTAAGGGCCCAAACGAATTCACCTTTGTTTACTGGGTCGATATGATGAATTTGAGTTCCAACATTTCCTACAGGATGCACCCCTTCGAAACAATGGTGGATCACTCCGTTTATTTTAGCGAATTCCGAATTAGGTTTGCTACTCAAATGAACATTTCCCTTCATTA
>TARA_B110000285_G_scaffold200046_1_pt1 | contig 13201 bp, 13 predicted proteins | sample TARA_B110000285 | Tara Oceans TARA_B110000285 (sample SAMEA4397756) | marine metagenome | biome: Polar Biome; feature: [SRF] surface water layer (ENVO:00010504); material: water (ENVO:00002006), including particulate matter (ENVO:01000060) such as... | depth 5 m
CTAATTTCACCTCCAGATCCTGTAGCTGCACCATTAAAAGGTTCTACGGTAGTTGGAAAATTATGTGTTTCTGCTTTTAGCGATATGATGCTTTGTACCTCTTTAATTCTGTAACTACTTGGCATGTCAGGCTTACTTGGTGCAAATTGCTCAATAGTATCTCCTTTTACAAAAGCCACATTGTCCTTGTAGGCAGAAACAATCGTGTTTGGATGAGCCTTGGAGGTTTTCTTGATTAATTCAAAAAGACTGTCAGGTTTCGTTTCTCCATCAATGATAAAAGTTCCATTAAAAATTTTATGTCGACAGTGCTCAGAGTTTACTTGAGAAAAACCAAATACTTCAGAATCGGTGAGCGGTCTTTTTAACCTTTGGGACAAAGACTCTAAGTAATCAACTTCCTCTGAATTTAAAGACAAGCCTTCTTTTTTGTTGTAGTCGCCAATATCTTTTATCTCAATAATAGATTCTGGCTCTATACTAACATCAAAAATTATTGAAGAAAGATCTTGATATTTTTCAAAAAGCATTGGGTCAAATTGGCTGAAGTTTCGTGCTGAGGTAAACTGTTCAATTCTGATAACACCTTGAATACCCATGTTTTGGGTGATTTCAACGGCATTGGTGCTCCAAGGGGTGATCATCGTTGCGCGTGGCCCAATAAATGTCCCAGAAATTGATTCTTTATTTAACCAAGGTGCGTCTAACAGCCAGATTAATTTTTTAATTGCAGCAGCATCAAGTTTTGTTTGGATTTGCAGCACAGTAATAGAATTTTTTGGTTTACCAAAAAACAGGATCATAAGCGTAAAATTGTATGGTAAAAATACTTTATTTTGTACCTTAATTAATCCTCAATCTTTAACCTTTTTACGTTATTTATTCACAGGCTATTGAGCAATTAAACGGGCAACATAAAACCCATCAAAACCTGTTTTGTGCGCCAAATAAGTTTTTTCCTTTTCTAGTGAAAATCTTTCTCCTTCAGGTGTCTTTAAAAAGGCTTCAATCTGAGATTCATTTTCTTGTTTTAAGATCGAACAAGTTGCGTAAACTAAGGCTCCGCCATTCTTAACAAGAGGTGCATTTTTTCTTATAATTTTTTGTTGAAGCACCGATAACGCTTCAATTCTATTAAGATCTATGTGCCATTTTGCAACTGGGTTTCTACGCAGGATACCCAATCCGCTACAAGGAGCATCAATTAAAACAACATCAGCTTTATTCACATTTAACTCGAAAACTTCAAGTTCTTCTGAACTGTGAGTTTGAATGATATTTACCCGATTACGATGTGCACGTTTTACTAATTGCTCTAGTTTTTCATCATAATTATCAAGCGCAATTATATTTCCCTTATTTTCCATTAGTGCGGCCATATGCAATGTTTTGCCGCCAGCTCCTGCACATGCATCAACCACTTTCATTCCAGGCCTTGGATCTGCCCATTGAGCTACTAATTGTGAATTAGCATCTTGAATTTCAAAAAATCCTTTTTTGTAGGGTTCAAGATGAGTGATTTTATAATGCTCTTTAAGAAGCAAAGCACTTGGATAACCTTCTATTATAGCGGCTTGAATCTCAAATTTCTTATCTAATATTTTAATCAGTTTTTCTGGCGTAGTTTTTAATTCATTTACTCTAATAACTAGGGGAGCAGTTTTATTTAAGGCTTCAATTTCTTTTTCCCACTCATCCTCCCCAAATATTTCAACTGCACATTCATCTAACCAATCTGGTATAGATTGTCTAATTTTCCTTTCAGTTGTTTTTAGTTGAAGTGGAAGACTGATATTAAGCTTTTCAAGTCCTTTTAACTCTTCCCAGTTGGGTAGTTCTTCTCCTTTGAGAAGCAACCATACGCCTATTAGTTTCCAGTTATAATGAGGATTGTTTTTTTTAATTTCACCTAAGTAAGCATAGGTTCTTTTCCATCGAATGCAGTCAAGAAGAATTTCGCCTAAAAGACGTCGGTCTCTTGAACCCCATTTACGATTTTGCTTTAAAAGGCGTGTTAGTTCGATGCGAAGCGCAACTTTATCTGTGAAAACATGTTGAAGCCCCTCAACAATTCCCAATGCTAAATTTCTATGTAATTTCATCGGGCCAAAGGTATTCCTTTTATTCTTTCTTTTTTTCTTCTTCTTTTTTCTTATTACGATCTCTAATACGCTTAAACATTTCTTGATCAAAACGTTTCTCTTGCGAAAGAAAGTTTAAAACCTCTTTTGTTCTAATAGTATTTAGCATTTTTTGATTTCGCTCATTTTTTATTGTTATACCAAGTTTTTCAAGTTCATAAAACTGAGAGATATACTCAGAAGCGCTTTGGGAGTTAATGGTGTCAAAGGATTTTTTAACCTGTTTTTTTATTTGACGTTCTTCTCTCCAAACCTTTGAATGGTATTGATCTTCATAAGTATTGAAAATGCATTGAAAATTTTCTTCCTCTTCGGGAGTTAATTCTAAGTTATCTAAAATGAAATTTAATTTCATTTCTTTGAATTTTTTGTACGTTGGATTTGCAGGAATTAGAATATTAGAATTTCCATCTTGGGCAAGGCCTGTTAAAGAGAAAATAAAGGTAAAAAGGGTCAGAAAAAGAGAAAGGATTTTTTTCATTTCTTAGGGTATTAAGCTTGAGTTTGCAATTTTTTCAATTTCAGTATCTTCAAGCATAGAAAGCATTTCATAGCTATCGAATTCTTCAATGTAGTAACTTTCCAAATAATCATTGAATGCTTGATCTTGAGTTAAGGTTTGTGGGGTTTCAAAAGTATTTAAAATGAATAAAATTGTCAATGAAGCTGCAATACTTGTGATACTAATGATTAATTTTTTAGTCGTAAATAGTGATTTTTTTTCAGGATAAATCTCCTTTAAAATCTTTTTTTCCAAGGTATCAAAATAGTCATTAGGCGTAGAAAAATTATTTTTCACTTTAGTAGCTTTTACATTTTCAATAAGTGAATCTTCAAGCTCTTGAAAATAATTTTTGGGGATATTAAACGGGTTATTTGTGTTAAAATCAGTCATTTAATTTGGCTTTAATTTTTTTCACCGCATGGTGGTATGAGGCCTTCAATGCCCCTATACTTGTGTCAAGTATTTCTGAAATAACTTCATAAGTCATCCCGTCAAAATATTTCATATTAAAAACAATTCGCTGTTTTTCAGGAAGTTTAGCTACTTCTTTTTGTAAAAAAAGAGCAGCTTGATCACCATCAAAGTAAGGGTCGGCTGTTAATTTATCAGCTTTAGCTTCAATCCATTCTTGATTTTGAAGTCCCATTTTTGAGCTTTTACTGTTAATGAAGTTTATTGCCTCATTCGTTGCAATACGATACATCCAGGTATAAAGTGTACTATTGCCTTTGAATTTCTCAATATTTAAATGAATTTTAATGAAGGTGTTTTGCACCACATCATTCGCATCATCATGGTCAAGTACCAGCTTCCTAATGTGCCAATATAAGCGCTCTTTATACTCACAGACCAAACGCTTGAAAGCTTCTTCACGTGTTTCAGGTTCTTTTAGAGAGTTAATAAACAATGATTGTTGACTTTCCATTTTTGCTTACTGTATATATTATAGACAATAACGAGCACAAAAAGTTTAATCCATGCGCTGAATTTGCACCCAATTTTTATATTGTTTATTTGAAGATAACAATTCTTGATGATTTCCAGAGGCAATAATCTCACCTTTATCAAGCACTAAAATTACATCTGCTTTTTGAATGGTGGAAAGTCTGTGGGCAATTACGAGTGAAGTTCGATTTAGCATTAACTTTTCAAGGGCCAATTGGACTTGCTGTTCTGCTTCTGTGTCTAGGGATGAAGTAGCTTCATCTAAAATTAATAGGGCAGGGTCTTTAAGCAAGGCTCTTGCTATAGTTAGACGTTGCTTTTGTCCACCAGAAAGTTTATTTCCCAAATCACCAATATTGGTTTCGTATTTATTTGGAAGTTCCATGATGAAATCATGAGCATTTGCAGCAATGGCAGCATTTTCTATTGCTATATTACTAGCGTCTGGTTTACCAATTTTTAAATTATTGTATACACTGTCATTAAATAAAATAGACTCTTGTGTTACCATTCCAATATGTTGGTAAAGGCTCTTTTTCTGAATTAAATTGATTGGTATACCATCTATAGTTAGTGAGCCTCCATTAATATTGTAAAATCTATTTAATAAATAGGTTAGTGTCGTTTTCCCACTTCCAGAAGGGCCGACCAGGGCAACCATTTGCCCTTTTTTTATTTCAAAAGAAATTTTATTTAATACACGATTTTTATCATAACTAAATGACACTTCATTAAACATGATGCGATCTTTGAAATTAGATAGCTTTTGTGCATTTTTATCATCTTCTAAGTGGTCTTTTGCATTTAGTATTTCTAAAACACGATCAGCAGCTGCATTTCCTTTTTGTATGCTATAACTTGCTTTACTAATGGATTTTGCAGGGGTGAGAATATTATAAGCCAAGCCCATATAAACAATAAAAGAGGTTCCGGAAATACTACCATCAACAAGTACCATTTTCCCCCCAAACCAAAGAAGCACTCCAATTGCTGAAATTCCCAGAAACTCACTTGTGGGACCTGCTAAACTTGCACGATGAAGTAATTGATTTGAGAAAAGGTAAAAACGATCCGTTGCCTTAAAAAATCTATTTTTAAAATGTTCTCCAGCAGAAAAAGTTTTAATAATTTTCTGACCATTTACAGTTTCATCAATAATGGATAAAAAATCACCTTGTTCTTCCTGTATTCTGGCTGATTGTTTTTTAAGTCTTTTACCAATACTAGAAATCACTGAACCTGAAATAGGGATAAAAAGCATCACAAAGAGTGTGAGCTTAAAGCTAAACAACAACATGGCCCCTAGAGAGAAAAGAATGGTGAGGGGCTCTCTAACCAATAGTTCTAAGATGGATAAAAAAGATTGTTGAATTTCTGTAACATCACTGGTCATTTTAGCCATTAAATCTCCTTTTCTTTTTTCATTAAAATAGGATATAGGTAGGCTAATGATTTTAATGTATAAGGCATTTCTGAGGTTTTTTAGAATTCCATTTCTCAAATAGGTAATAAAGAATAAGGCTAAGTAATTACTGATGTTTTTCAATAAAAATAAGCCCAATACAAGGCTAATAACAAATATTAACGTTCCCTCTATGTCTTGTTCTAGTTTTGAAGATACATAATAATTTAGGCTGTCTTTCAGGTATTTCTGAAGACTTAAAATTCCCATATAAATGGCTGGACTAGATTGCTTTTCGGTTGTTTTAAAAAGCACATTTAACATTGGAATTAATGACACGAAAGAAAGTGCACTAAACAACGCGTAAAAAGCATTGAATAAAATGTTCAATAGCGCATATCCTTTAAAAGGAATTCCGAACTGAAGTATTTTTCTAAATGGTGACATTAGTTATTGCTTAATTCGTTCACTAAATGATCCAATTTTTTTTCAAGGATTAGCTCCTGTTCTCCCCAGGAGAGTTGATGGTTGTAGTCCTTATTTACACTGAAGTAATATTTTATTTTAGGCTCTGTTCCACTTGGACGAAGTGCAATTTGAGACCCATCTTCTAATTTAAAAATTAATACATTTGCTTTAGGCAATACTAGTTTATATTCTTTTTTTGAAGCCATATCATAAAGAGTACTTATTTGATAGTCTTCTAAAGTGCTTACTTTTATGCCCGCAATAATGGTCGGTGGATACTTACGATAGCGCTCCATTAAATCAGTAATTTCTTGTGCTCCAGATTTTCCAAGTTTGTTAATGGAAATTAAGCGTTCTTTATAAGCTCCATATTTTTTATAACTCTCAAGGAGTAATTCATGTAACGTTAGATTTTTTTCTTTGGCTTCAACAGCTATTTCACAAACTAAAAGACTGGCTGAAATAGCATCTTTGTCTCTAACAGTATCTCCAACTAAATAGCCATTACTTTCTTCACCACCACCAACAAATCTTAGTTCTGGGAAATCTTCTATCAATTTTGCAATCCATTTAAAACCGGTAAGGCATTTTTTGAATTGTATGTTATAATGTGCAGCCATTTTCTCAATAGCAGGAGTTGAAACAATTGTGCTGGCAATGAAATGATGGGGAGTTAGTTCCCCTTTAGCAGCTTTTTTGCTAAGTAAATATTCTGTTAAAATCATCATTACTTGATTTCCATTCAAAAATCGCCATTCGTTTTTTAAATCTCTAACAACCACCCCAAAGCGATCAGCATCTGGGTCTGTTCCAATTACAAGGTCAGCATTTTTTTTATTCCCTAAGTCAATGCCCATTTTCAAAGCCTCCTTTGTTTCCGGGTTTGGTGATGCAACGGTTGGAAAAGCTCCATTTGGTTTTTCTTGCTCAGAAACAATATATACATTTTGATAACCTGCTTTTTCTAAAACTTGGGGAAGTGCAGTAATTGAGGTTCCGTGAATAGGGGTGAAGACGAGTTTAAAATCATCCTTTGAGAGTTGATGCATTTTTGCAGCTTCCAATACTGTTTTTTGATAGGCTTCATCTACTTCTTTATCAATATAGTTGAGGAGCTTATCATCTCCATAGAAGGTGATTTCTTCAAAAGTGGTTTTTTGTATTTCTTCAATTATTTCGGAATCTTGAGGCGGTACCAATTGGCCACCATCTTTTCCGTAGACTTTGTATCCATTGTATTCTGGTGTATTATGAGATGCCGTTAACACAATACCACAATGTGCGTTTAGGTGACGCACCGCAAAAGAAAGTTCGGGGGTAGGACGCAAATCACTAAATAAAAAACATTGAATACCATTGGCTGTAAAAACATCAGCAACTACTTTTGCTAATTGCTTACTTTGATGTCTAGAATCGAATGCAATAACCGTTATTATAGTCTCTTTGGAGTAGGTTTTTAGTAAATACTTTGAAAGTCCTTGCGTGTTTTTCCCTAAAGTATATTTATTTATTCTGTTTGTGCCTACTCCCATTATGCCACGCATACCACCAGTTCCAAAACCTAGATCTTTATAAAATGCATCTTCAAGCTCCTTTGGGTATTTTTGCATTGCTTTAACTTTTGCACGAGTTTCTTTATCAAAAGGCGTTTTTAGCCATGGGTTAATGCGATCTTTTAAGGTCATGCTTAAAGAGTTTGCTCTTTTATGTTGTAGCGCTTATTAGATCTTTGGCTTCTTAAGATATTTTCACCTAAAAAACCAGCAATAAAAAATTGACTTCCTAGAAGCATTAAGGTTAGAGCTATATAAAACTCAGGGCGCTCTGTTATTAGTCTTGCCTCTGTATTTAAAAAAAGTTTATCAATGCCAAGGTATACTGTGAAACCAAGACCTGCTAGAATCATTAGTGTTCCCCAAAGACCAAAAAAGTGCATGGGTTGTTTTCCAAAACGATTAATGAACCAAAGTGTTATAAGATCTAAAAAGCCTTTAAAAAATCGGTCGACTCCAAATTTAGTGTTTCCAAATCTCCGAGCTTGATGTTTTACAATTTGCTCTCCAATCTTATTAAATCCCTCATGAGCAGCAAGAACAGGAATGTAGCGATGCATTTCACCATGAACATCAATGTTCTTTATAACTTCTTTTCGGTATGCTTTTAAGCCACAATTAAAGTCATGAAGATGAATACCCGATACTTTTCTGGCTGCCCAGTTGAATAGTTTTGAGGGTAAGTTTTTGAACAGTATAGAATCATACCGTTTCTTTTTCCATCCTGAAATTAAATCAAGTTTTTGTTCAATCAGGGCATCTATCAAACCTGTAATTTCCTCTGGAGAATCCTGTAAATCAGCATCTAAGGTTACGACGTAAGCTCCTTTGGCTAATGCAAACCCAGCATGTAAGGCTTGTGATTTTCCATAATTTCTTATAAACTGAATACCAAAAACATTGAGATGTTTTTTAGTAAGTGTGCTAATAATATCCCATGAATTGTCACTACTTCCGTCATCTATAAAGATTACTTCATACGTACGGTTATCTTTATTAAAAACTTCCATAATCCACTGATGTAATGGTATTAAAGATTCTTCCTCATTTAGCAAGGGAATGATCAGTGAAATATAGGGTGTGTTTTGCATAATAGACAAAACTACAAAATTTGACTTATTCTGGTCTTGATTTCTTTACGATAAGTCCGCCAATTAGCGAGATTATGAAACCAATAAAAAGTGCTCCAATTATTTGAAATGCTGAACTAATCATTGGACTTGTGAATTTTTTAGACATTTCTCTAGCATTATTAATTTCATTTTGTGGCATTTCTGGATTTTCTGCACGCATTTTGTCAAAGGTAAAGTCTAATGTTTTTTGCATAGTATCAGGATCCAACACATTGGTTAGAATTAACGAATACACTACTCCAATTAAGGCTGAGATTAAGGAGATTCCTAAACCAATTTTTATAGCTTCTGACAAAGAGATATATCCTTCATTCAGTTTTTTGTATTGTATGAAGGCAAATACTAATAAACCAATCATAATTATGAGAGAGACGATTCCAACCGCTGGAGTTTGTTGGTAATGCATCTCTAAAAAGAAAAGCATAAGTTGAAATACTACTGTAATACCACCTAAAATTAAACCATAAGTAATCATTGTAGATTTTAAATCGTTTTGTTGGGTTTCCATAAGTTTATTATTTAATGCAAAATAAAAATAATTATGTAGAGTTAGGGGAGTTTTAAAAAAATAAAATTAAATTTGCATCCGATTTAAGAATTATGAAAGCAGAAATCCATCCAGACAATTATCGTTTAGTCGCATTTAAAGACATGTCAAATGATGATGTTTTTATTACAAAATCAACGGTAAACGCCAAAGAAACTATTGATTTTGAAGGCGTTGAATATCCGTTAATTAAATTAGAGATCTCTAGAACTTCTCATCCTTTCTATACTGGAAAATCTAAATTAGTAGATACAGCAGGTCGGATTGATAAATTCAAAACTAAGTACGCTAAGTTCAAGAAAGAAGAATAGAGATTTTTTTAAATAATATTTGAAAGCCATTTTTTAAAATGGCTTTTTTTATACCTTATTCTTTCGTTACTGTTTTAAGTACTAATAGGTTAATGGGATTTATTTCCATGCCCTTGATGTCTTTTTGTAAAAAACGAATTACTTGGTCGTAGTAAAGCGGAATAATAGGGTATTCTTGCATTACCAAGGAATCCATTTCACGGTATTTTTTAATGCGTAAAGTGCTGGAAATTGTGCTTAAGGCTTCTTGGTAAAGAACGTCATATGTGAGATTTTTGAAATGGGTATAGTTGGGTCCTGTAGGAGGAAAGTTTTCACTGTTGAAGAGGGATAAATAATTTTCTGCATCAGGATAATCTGCAATCCAACTGGCTCTAAATAATTCTAATTTTCCAGATGATTTGGCCTGTCTTAAGCTAGCTGAAGGCATAACCTCAATTTTTAAATCAATGCCAATTTTTTGGAGTTCTCGTTGAAGGTATTCACATAAATCAAGATAATTAGCGTCTGTGGAAACGATTAGTTTTGGTTTGTCATTGTTTTCTGATTGATATTCCTTTACTAGTTTTCTTGCTTTTTCTACATTGAAATTAAAGGGTTCCAAACTACTTCCTTGAAGCCCCCTGGGAATGAACCCTTTGTTGGCAGGGTATCCAATATTGTTTCTTAGGTAAGCAATCATTAACTTTCTATCAAAGCCAATGTTTATTGCTTCGCGTATTTTTTCAGATTGAATGGCAGGATTTTGACTGTCAAGGTAAAACCCAATGTATTCTGTATTTAAATAAGGGCCTTTGAGCATTGTTATTTGCTCTTTATATTTTGGCTGAAGGCTCCCAATGGGGGTTAACAATTCATCTTTATATGAAGCATCAAGTGAGTTGATGAAATCTAATTTACCCTGTAAGAAAAGCATAAATTCACTCTGAATGTCTGGAATAAATTGAATGGCAACTGCTTCTAAATATGGAAGTCTTGTTCCATAGGAATCAAATTCAAAATAGGTTGGATTTTTACGGAGGACTAATTTCACATTTTCATCCCATTTTTTAAAGTAAAAAGGACCGGTTCCTATTGGGTTGCTTCTAAAGTTTGTGCCAAAATGCGAAACCACCTCTCTTGGAACTACTGCACAATAACGCATGCTTAATAAACCTAGGAATGCTGGAAATGGTTTTTTCAATGAAACACGGAGAGTAAATTCATCTAATGCTTTGTATTCTTCAACCTGCTGAAGCACCCAATTTCCGGGAGAGGCTATTTCAGGGTCAGAAAGTCGGTTAAAGCTATATACAAAATCACTAGCCGTAACGTTGCGTGTTCCATTGTTTCCAAAAAGAGGCGACTCATGAAAATAAACATCTTCTCTAAGTGAAAAAACATAGGTTAGACCGTCGGAACTAATCTTCCAAGATATAGCAATTTCAGGTTTAACGTTGAGGTCTTTATCCAATTGGACTAAGCCATTAAACAGTTGATTGATAGGCCAGATATTTTGAGGATTACTCGCAAAGGCTGGATCTAGCGAGGTGACATTTCGGTACTCATTATAGCGAAATATTTTTCTTATGTTAATATCATTTCTTGCGCTACAACCATTGAAAGCGGTTATAGTAATTATGAAGACACAAAAGAAATAAGCTAAATAGCGACTTGTAAACATGAATAATTTGTTGGTATATTTACAGCAATATTACAGTTTATAATTCTTATGGAAAACATTCTTACACCTGTAAAAATTAAAACCGAGGTCTTGCCACGTGTTGCATTTCATACCTTGGGGTGTAAACTTAATTTTTCTGAAACTTCGACTATTGCTAGAGACTTTGATACCCGTAATTTTCAGCGTGTAGATTTTGACAGTCCCGCGGAAGTATATGTAATTAATACGTGTTCTGTTACAGAAAATGCTGACAAGCGATTGAAAGGGATGGTGCAGAAGGCACTAAAACAGAATCCAAAGGGTTTTATTGCAGCAATTGGATGTTATGCGCAATTACAGCCAGAAGCTATCTCAAAATTAGATGGTGTTGACTTGGTGTTAGGAGCCACAGAAAAATTTAAGCTTATTGAATATGTTCAGGACCTTTCAAAAAAGGAACATACAGAAATACATTCCTGTGAAATTGAAGATGCAAATTTTTATGAAAGCAGCTATTCTGTAAGTGATCGAACCAGAGCTTTTTTAAAAGTTCAAGATGGTTGTGATTATAAATGTACATATTGTACCATTCCTCTAGCTCGTGGCATCTCTCGAAGTGATGCTTTAGAAAATGTTATTGCTAAAGCCTATAAAATTGGCTCTTTGGGCCTGAAAGAGATTGTTCTTACGGGAGTAAATATTGGTGATTATGGAAAAGGGGAGCATGGCAATAAAAAACATGAACATACATTTTTAGAGTTAATTTCAGCTTTAGATACTGTAAATTCAATTGATCGCATTAGAATATCGTCTATAGAGCCTAACCTTTTAAGTAATGACACGATTCGATTTGTTGCGCAAAGCAAAAGATTTGTCCCTCATTTTCATCTACCCCTTCAAAGCGGTAGTGATCGAATTTTAAAAAGTATGCGACGGCGCTATCTTACGCCACTTTATTTAGAACGTGTGGCAACTATAAAAAATACAATGCCCTGTGCTTGTATAGGAGTTGATGTAATTGTTGGATATCCTGGAGAAACAGAAGAAGAGTTTTTGACTTCCTATCGTTTTTTAGCCGCGCTAGACATTTCTTATTTACATGTTTTTACCTATTCTGAACGACCTAAAACAGAGGCAGTTAAACAAGAGGGAGTGGTGCCAAATGAACTGAGAAGTAAAAGAAGTAAAATGCTTCGTGCTTTATCCGTTAAAAAACGTCGGGCGTTCTATGAATCCCAGTTAGGAAAAACCTATACGGTTTTATTTGAAGGAGAAAATAAAAAAGGATACTGTACAGGTTTCACTGAAAACTATGTTAAAGTTCGAACTCCTTGGGATCCAATATTGGTAAATACATTACATTTAGTTACGTTAGACAGAATTGATAACGAAGGGTATGTTCGTTTTACAGAAGAGAATTAAAGTTTAATTCCAACAGGGAGCAATTTTTTGTAACGTCTGTTTCTTCGAAGAAAACCTGCAATTTTAGGGGAAGTAGGGACCACTCTAAGATTCTTATTTTCAATATACTCAAGTACTTTTATTATAAAAGCTTCTTCAAATTCTTGATTTTGTATTTCTTCAGGGATTGACAGCTTTGTTAGAAAAATTTTTCTTTCTTGTTCAGAATATTCAATACGAGCTAATTTTTGGTCAATTTCTATTTCAAATTGTCTTAAAAACTCATTATTTACCAAAGTAAGGTCATTCATAGTTTGAAAAATTAGTTAAAATCTAAAGTATATATGATAATTTTGTTTTAGCATTAAAAACTAGAGGATTTCAAATTTACAAAATTTTAACATTAACCCCTTTATAATAATGGTTAAATATGAATACAGTTAATGTTTATTGCATGCCAGGAATGGCAGCTAGTCCTAAAATTTTTGAATTTATTAGTTTACCTAAACCTTTTGAAATACATCTTTTAAGCTGGATCCCCCCTGTAAAAGGAGAATCGCTAAACAGTTATGCTATTCGAATGTGTATGCGTGTTAAACATTCCAAACCAATTTTATTGGGCGTTTCATTTGGAGGAGTTTTGGTTCAAGAAATGGCAAGACATCTTTCTGGATGTCAAGTCGTAATTGTTTCAAGTATAAAATCAAAAAATGAATTACCGCTGCCTATGAAGATGGCAAAGAAAACAAATGCACATAAATTATTGCCAACACAGTGGATTAAGAACCTAGACACATTAGTTCTTTTTACTTTTGGAAACGGAATTCAAAAGCGCTTAGAGCTCTACCAAAAATATTTATCGGAGCGAGATCCAGATTATTTAAATTGGGCTATAGATTCATTAGTGCATTGGAATCAGACTGAAGCATCAGAAGATCTTATTCATATTCATGGAGAAAAAGACACTGTTTTTCCAATCAAGAATTTATCTAAACCCTTCATAAAAATAAAAGGCGGGCATGCCGCAATTCTGACTGAAGCCAATTGGTTTAATGATGAATTACCTAAGATTTTACTCGAAAATTTAAGTAAATTAGTCTTTAAATCAGAAAAAATATTTCAATGAAATTTAGATCCATTTACTTTTTAGTTT
>TARA_B110000285_G_scaffold122806_1_pt1 | contig 13195 bp, 15 predicted proteins | sample TARA_B110000285 | Tara Oceans TARA_B110000285 (sample SAMEA4397756) | marine metagenome | biome: Polar Biome; feature: [SRF] surface water layer (ENVO:00010504); material: water (ENVO:00002006), including particulate matter (ENVO:01000060) such as... | depth 5 m
TCATATAAATACTTAGAGAATTCATCCCAAACCTTTTTAGGGTCTTCGGCTTTCTTTTCGTACTCAGCCTTATTGAAACCAGTGATCCTTGCTGCATCTTTAGAAACACTCAGGTCATCCCATTTGATTAGCTTGTCATATTTTTTAATTACCTTGTTTCCTTCCGCAACAATCCAAGCCGCTTGCCAAGGTTTTGATTTCACCAAATTTAAACCTTCCGTCTCTGTGTCAAAAATAATGTATTTTTGTTTTCTATTATATCTTAGTAGGTCGTCGTTCATTACTTTGTTTTTTCTATATAGGATTCCAAGCAAAACTCATCACTAGAGAAGTGATTTAAATTTGGACAGGATAATGTAGCTTGTCTTCCGAAGCTTCGGTTGCAGAGAATTTTGTAAGTTTGAAGAGCTTCGACGTCTTCTTTGTTTTTATAATATATTGACTTTACGAAACTAATAGGGAAATTACCATCGGTAAACTCTAAAACTTTCTGCTCAATAAGCCTGTCGTAAGGCAGGTTGTTTTTCTCAATCCAAAATCTAGGATTAAAACCTTCAAGCTCTGGTATACAATTCTTTAAAAATAAGTTGTTATTATGAATAAAACTATCATAAAAGGGAACTACAAAAGAAAGGCAGTCATTATCCCAAAATGATCGAAGCTCTTCGTATGTTATTTTGCCTCCATTATCAACGAACGCCTTAGAATAAATCTTATTCATCAGCTTACAGCCTTTGTCATCCAGAGCAAATATAACGCACTTATGATCTGAGTCTTCGCATTCCACAGAGTTGCAGAGAGTGATCCTCAGGCCGTATGTCAGATCTATGCCGTTTTTTACACAAGCATGAAAAGCCTTCATAAAGCTGGTCAAGTTGTCCTCAACCAGGGTAAGACTTTTGAAGTCTTTGTCTTTGCATATCTGAACTATCTCGTTGATAGTCAATATACTTTTGCCTACTGAGTAGGTTGATTTGAAAATAGGTTTTATCACACCACAATCATACCAAATAAATAGTCTACGTCAAGACTAAATAAGCAGCATTATTTATGAGCAGGACACCCTGCGTAATGTTTCATTTCATATGAACCACCATCTGGAACCATATCTTCAGAAAACTCATCATCAAAACAAGATTTGTGAAAACCACCTTCGGAATTTTTAATATCATAATAAAAGAAATCAAATTTCATTCCGCAATGCCACATGGGTGTTCCGTCTTTTTTAAGCTGACCCTTCTCTTTAGCGAAACCGCAAAGAAGTTTACAACTAAACGAACCATCGCTAGGGAAACCTTTGTATGCCGCCATGTTTTTAGTGGCAGATTCTTCTGTGAAGTTGTCTAAATACTTTTGTATTTCTGTAAGGTGATGTTCGAAGCCACGAAGGTCATGCTCGTCTAGAGGTTCCATTCTTACAATGCCGCTTTTCTTAATATCTGGTATTAAATCAAACTTAAGAAACAAGAACTCGCTTTGTTTTGTTTCATACTCTGGGAACAAATGCTTGACGGCAAGACTATACATCAAGTCCTGCATATTGTCTTCGGCGTCTTTCCCTTTGAATGTTTCCTTACTAGTTTTAAAATCCCTAATTAAAGCATATTTTTTGTCTTTATATAAAAACAATTTGTCTATAAACCCTCTGATTTTATATTTTACAGCCCCATCATTAACAACAATATGAAAATCTTTCTCGGAATGCTCTTCAGTAGGTTCTTGGTCTGTATTGCCAAAGAAGTCGTACATCAAACCATTAAGGGTCATTTCCTTCATCATTTGAACGTTAGTTTCGTCATCAACACCCTCCCTGATGGCGTGTTTCATGATCAACCTTTTAATAGAAGGAACACTAAACACATCAAGGTCCCTGATTATCTCATCAAAATAATGCTTCCTTCTTTTTTCTCCCAACACTTCAAAGATTAAGTGACATATAGAGCCTCGTCTAGCTCCATCATTACTCCTGTCTGGAAGTTTTAGTTTGTACTTAGACCAATACAACCAAGAACAACTCTCTGCTGTTTTGATTCTGCTTGCCGACAATGTTGTTACTGGTTCACTCATTTAATTTAGATGCCTTTCTTATATGTGTTTTAGAAAATTTCATTTCGTTATCTGCAACAAAATCAGATATGAACTTTCTTTGTTCTTTGCTGTCTGGAATTTCTTTGGACCAAGAAGCCAAGTCAACCTCTTGAAAATGAGCATCGCCAAGATCGTTGAAACCTTTCGGAGGGTTTTTGATGCATAGAGCATCCAGATCAAAGTAATTACTTAATTTTAAATAGTTTTTTATGGAGGCCATTAGGCCTCTGTTTTCTTTAGAATTGAAATCATTGTTTCCAGCTAGTATAACCCTGTCAATTTTTTTACTAGACAAATATGTTATAATAGAAGAGCTGACAGACAAACCAAATATAACTAATACGTTTTTAATACCTTGTTGATGCAAAGACATAGCGTCACCAATACTTTCTACAAGATAAACCTCACACTTCTCGTCTATAATAGAATCTACTGTTTCTTTGTTTGGTACGTAAGCTGGGTATATCCAGTTGTTTTTCTTGCCTAAATGTTTCCACTTGGCATAATCATTGTCATCAACCTTCCTTCCAGAGAAACCAATTATCTGAGAATGTTCATTGTATATAGGGAATACCATTCTTCTATACATGTTTCCGCCGCCAGCGAGCCCAACTTTAAATGCTTTTTGGGTATCTTCTGATATGTTTTTATCTAGATAAAAATTATAATTAGGAAATAGTTTATCTAAAACCGAATCTTCGTAAGTCTTTTCCATTTGTATTAATGTATTTTGTTTGTACTCCGTGATTTCCGTATCGTTAGAGTTTAAGGATTTTAAGACAGTGGTTAGTTTTTCTTTGTCTCCTTCAAGAGTGAGTTTTACTAAGAGTTCAAGCGGCTTAGGGCTTTCAAAGCGAACGAAGTCGCTCCATACTCCTGTATTCTTGTAAATTTTAACGGCGGTAGGATTATCCCCGTCTCTATAAAGAGCATTGGTCCTCCAGTGGTCGCCATTATCTATGAGCTTGTAACCCATGCTTTCAAGGACCTCCTTCATATTGCTAGAACTGGTCAAAATCTGGGACTTCTTCTGTTTCTGAATCATCTAAATCTGCACCACCTTCTGTGGATCGAACTATATCTCTAAGGTCTCCACATTCTGTTATCTTAAAGTTGTGAAAATTTAGGTTAACAAAGTTTTTTCTTAACGCATCACCAACTTGGACTGGACTTAATGCCCCATCAATATCTTCTCCTAAGTGTCTGCTTTTAATGTTAACAAATTTATGGGTTCCAAACTGGCTACCTTCAATTTCTATTTCATCAGCGGTTTTGTTTCTGAGGATAAACATGTGAGAACAGAACTGAATAATCCTATCAGATAGGGAAACAATACTTTCGTCATCAACTATGTTTTGCGCTGTTCGGTTATTTGTTATTCCATACCTGTTTGATTGTACGGACGTTATCATTGGAATGATTGGTTCCCCTTCGTGCAAAATTTCTTTTTGGACACACTTCTTAAATTTATCAACCATCTCGCCGACAAGCTGCCATTCGTTTTTGTTTCCAGAGCCTTCGCTTGTGGTTTTAATATAGTCAAAAGAGAATACCATTTTGTTTCCTCTTCCAACCTTTGCAAGATAGAAGCGTTTTAGTGTGTTAACCATCGCATCTACATCCATGCCGCCAACATTGTAATAATAAAATTTGAGCTTCTTTACTTTTTCCCAAGTTTCCCTTACTTTTTGAACAACATCTGGGCCAGCTTGCCTCCACTTTCCGCTCTCAAGAAGATGCATGGGTATACCAGACATAGAAGAACATTGCCTCATTATCAGTTCCTCTTTACTCATCTCGCCGTTATCGAAGTGAAGGATAGGGATGTCATACTTTGCACCTACCCAGCTTGCATAATGCATACAGAACTGAGTCTTTCCTACTCCAGACCTAGCTACAACGACAGTTATATTTCCTGGGCGGAGAAGAGAACCATACATTTGGTTAGTCTTTTTGTGGGGACCCATCATACCAAACTCGGTGACAGGGTTATTACCTCTGTCCTCTATCACATCCTCCATCTCATCGTAGATGTTAACTGGAAGGTCATCTCCAGTTTCATATAGATTTATTTTTGAGTTGTAAACATGGTCCGCTTTTTCGACTATCTCATGATAGGCGGTTTCTGGAGCAATGTTCTTCATCTCCCTAGCTATGTCTTGGGCCGCTTTGTATATACCCCTTCTTACGGATATCTTTTTAAGCTCTTTAGCTGTTTTGGCGACATTGCCCTTGGGAACCTTTCTCAAGGCTAAGGACTTGATGTAGTCAGAGGGGTTTAGGTTGTCTTGAAAAGACAAACCCATGCTTGCTATTCTTTGAGCAATAATAACTTCATCAACATCATCGCCGCTTTGAGCGGCTTGCCTAATTATTGTAAAGATTGTTTTATGAAGATTACTTTCTTGTGAATAGAAATCATCATTATCTATAAAGCTAGATATATCTGTGAAGCTATCTGGTTCTTTAATAAGACCAGCGAGTAGTTGTTTTTCTAATTCTAAGTTATAAATCATTTTGAAGATTGTTCGACGTTGCCTTCTATAAAGTTGATAATTGATTGTCTAAGACCTAATTCAACAATGGAAGAATCGTACTTTGAATAAATCATTGGTGCGCCATTCTCTGTGCATAAAGCCAATACCATTCCTTTATATTTATCAGCGCCACCGCTGAGTTCGTAAATTTGTTCAATGAAATTATCTGGTATTGAAAACTCTATATCTTCTTCTTCTTCTTCTTTCATAAATATATATCTTGATCTGTAAATAGTGAAGCGTTAACTACATCGGTAGAATAAATCTCTACCAGCTTTATATCATTTAAATCACAGAAGTCAAGCTTCTTTTGATCTCTCTTTAACTGTTCTAAATACTTAAGCCTATTCTTGTGAAAGAACTTGACATACTTAGTGTGTTGATCTCCTTGGACTTCTACGGCGACCTTCTTGTTTGCGTTGTAAAAATCTAAAGACATCCTTGTTCCCACAATTCGGAATTCTTCAAAAACAATATCATGGAGCCAATAATCTTTTAAAAAATCCTTGACATTTTTTTGAAACTTGCTTCTGCTTTTAGCCTCCCAATCAATCAAATACTTTTTAGCTCCCTTTAGGTTTCTTTGTTTGCCTAATGGATCTAGAAATTTCATGTCAACTCACCAATAGCTTTCTTAAAGTAATTAACCAAGAAGTCCGACAGTTCTTCATTGTCTTCGATGGCTTTAAACACATTGTTTTCTCCTTGGATTTTTTCTGGAAACTCTAATTTGTTTTCTGCCATGATTTCTAAAAATTCTTCTGTAGCTTTTATCCAGGAGCCTTTCTTTACTAAGAATTCCCAAGCAAACAGCAAGTCTACTATTTCTTTTTCAATCCATATAGAGGTTCCGTCAGACCTGCCATATCGAATAGGATAAGTGATTCTTGTGTTTGTTTTTTCGTTTGGAGACTTCTTTACAGTTACGCTAGCGAAGTGGCCGATTGCTGGGTTTTTCTGAGAGTCCATCTTTTTGATTGATGGGTTTTTTAAAATTATGTCTTTATTATACCTAGCTTCAAACTCTATGATCCAGTTAGCAAAGTGTAGCAGAGCGTTTCCTCCTGTAGCGCTTGTTTGTCTAATGGGGGCTTTGCTATATGGGTCTAATTTGATGTCCGCCCTAACTTGAGAAACGAAAATCGCCATGTGACCCCTCTTGGCGAGAGCTATAGACATCTTCTTCATGAAGGTTCCCGCTACAACCGCTCCTCCAGCAATTTTGGCGGAGTCCTCGAAAGGTTTGTCCATATCGTTTTTTAGGATCAGTCCATCTACAGAATCAAGAAGAAAACAATATTTAGTTTTGTCGTCATTGTTAGATACGAGTTGTCTCATTAAGTCCACAACGGTTTCGTAGATGTTGGACTCGAAAACGAAACATGTACCTTCAACCCATTCTTCCGCTTTGGTGACAAACTTAACACCAGATCTTTTTCTCATCTCTGGGGAGAGCCTTCCTTCCGCCTTGAAATAAACAGCTTTTGAGTTTGGCAGGGTGATTAGAAAGTTCTTCATAACCTCTAAAGCTTCCGAGGTTTTGCCTCCTTCGTTCATCCCGCAAAATCTATGGAGGCCTGGACCGAATCCACCTCCTAAGTGCAGGTCAAATTGAAGTGATCCGCTTGAGATTTTATAGTCAATCTCTTCTTCGAAGTTATAATGGTCTTCCTTATTTGCTTTTAGGAAGTTGTCTAGTAGGTTTTTTGAATTTAATTTATCGCTCATCTAAGAAGTCTTTTGTTGTTTTCATTTTCTTGGCGATTTTCTTATCATCGCCGCACTTATCTCCTATAGTATACGTCGGGTATCTGGTTTTGTCAACCACATAATTAAAGGCCCTAAACTTTTGATCTAGAACGTTTCTGAGTTTTGGGCTAACTAAATAAGCCAACGAATCAAACTTCTTATCGAAGTTCACAATGTTCATAAACTCCAAAGAATAACGATTACATAAATCGTTAAGCATCTTCATCTCTCTGGCATAAAAGAACCTCTTCTCGGTATTCGGCACTTCTACCAAGCGAATGAGTATTTCCTTTTTGTTTATTTTGAGCTTTGGGGGCTTTTTGTTTTTTACCTCTTGTTTTTTGGTCGGCTTCTGAAATTTAAAGCCACAATCACAGGAAGAAGACCTTACTCCTACAAAAACATTACATGATGGACATCTTTTTTTTCCTCTTGGCATAAAAAGATAGTATCAAAGATCGATGTCTTTGTCAACCATCTTTTTGATAAGACCTGTAAAGTTTGTTTTTCTTACCCAACCAAGCTCTGCTTCCGCCTTAGAGGGGTCTCCCAATAAGAGCTCGACTTCTGCTGGTCTATAGAATTCAGGGTTAATCTCAACTAAGACATCATTACCATGAAGGTACTTCTCGTTAATTCCTTCTCCGACCCACCTACACTCTTCCGCACCAAATCCAGCGCAAGAAAAAGCCGCCTCTACAAACGACCTAATGGTGTGTGTTTCACCAGAAGCCAAGACATATTCTTTTGGCTCGTCTTGGTTTAGCATCTTCCAGATGCCGTCTACAAAATCTTCTGCGTCAGACCAATCTCTTTTAGCTTCTAAGTTTCCTAGTTGAAGCGGTTTGATTTTCTGCCCACCTCTTAATTTTTTGAAAATATCTGCAACACCTTTTGTAACTTTTCTTGTCAAAAATTCTTCACCTCTACGAACTCCTTCGTGGTTAAAAAGCCACCCTTGTACAGCATAAAGATTATAAGAGTCACGCCATACCTTTACAAGATGTCTCGCGGAAGCTTTAGATGCCCCATAAGGGCTTCTGGGGCGCAGTGGATGAGTCTCGTCTTGTGGGGTTGCAACAATGTCGCCAAACTCTTCCGAGCTCCCTGCGTTGTAATATCGGCATTTAGGGGCGTGTGCGGCTATAGCACAAAGTTGGTATAAAACCCCCATACAGTTTGTTTCCATGTGGTTGACAGGCATCTTCCAGCTTGTCCCTACAAATGAATTAGCGGCGAAGTTGATGAAGTAATCTGGTTTTTCTTCAGCAATAACCCTGTCAACATTATGTTGGTCCGTTACATCTAAATCAATAAGTTTAAATCTTGGGTTGTCTTCTAGATGTTTTATATTATCGTGATTCTTTACGCTTAAGCGACGAACACCAGCGATGACTGTGTGTTGTGTATTCGCTAATAAGTAGTCAGCCATTAAGCTACCATCTTGACCAGTTACTCCCGTGATAATTACTTTTTTCATTTTATTTGTATTTTAATATAAGATCGAAAGCTAAAGATTCAAAATGTTTTATTAAGATTTCTGTATTTTCGATAACACAATGACCTCCTATTTTTTCTGTTGGATATAAAACTGGTCTTGTGACGTTTTTTTTGCCTATTTTTGTATACCCCTCGTTGTAGGTGTCGTTGTATTTTGTGGAAACCTCATCAAAAGATAGCTCTAGTTGATCACATATCTTCTTTACTTCTCCATGCCAAGCTATACATAATCCGTAATATGTCGTGTCTAGTAGCTTGGAAACCTCAGAAGTCACGGAGGTTACCTTATTTATTTTTAATTTTAAATTTTTAAGGTGGTTTTCTAATTCGGATATTTCAAAATCGCAACCCCAGAAAGTCTCGAAAGTTAAAAGACCATCTGATAAATTTGGATGGACACCTCTAACTGGACAATGAGAAACTTTAAATTTGTCATCAGTTTGTTTGTTAATAGCTTGAATTGTTTTAGGGGCAACAGTGGAGTGAATCACACAGTATTTAGGGTTATTTTCATTTAAAAAATTAACCACCACCCCAATGAAGTTTTCATCAAAGGGGATGCAGACATGTATCAAATCCAAATTAGAAAGATCGTCATCGATATTTAAGTCTTTTATTTTAACCTCTTGGTTATACAAAGATGATATTGCTTTCCCAATTTCACCGAACCCTAATATTCCTATTTTTTTCATTATCTATCTTTTACTTTTTTGTAACCTGCTTTATGTAACTCTGATGCAACTAAATTTCTGTTGGCTGACGCAGTCCAATGCGATGCATTAGTATCATTGCCGTAAGTCCAACCCTTTTGAAAATTAGATCCCCACAATTCCTTGTTGTTTGTTGGGTGTGGGGGAACCGCAGTTTCTATTCCAGCCTCCATATAAGCATTAGCTGATAACTGCATATCCTCACCAGTTTCAAAGGAGATGGGAGGCGTTGACCAAAGGTATTTTAAATATTCAGTTTTTAGAAACCAACTATGTCCGACCAAATCAACAACTTCTAACTTGTCGTTGTTAGCCCCATTCCAACCTATTTTCTTATTGGGGTCATACTTGTCCCCTTCCAGCAAAACGCCAGTGGTTCCTAAGATATATTTATCGTCTGCATAATTTAAACAGTTTTCAAACCATTTTTTATTTGGTATTGTATCATCATCAAATATGCACACATACTTTGTTTTAGCCATTAGGGCTAGAGCAAATCGACCGTGATATCTAAAATTGTAATTGCAGGTAACCACTTTACACCCCAAGCCCGTTAAGTCAAACTGTTCCTGACCTTCGGGTTTGTTATACCAAATCCATATTTCTTCTGCCGAAACAGTTTGAGCTTTAATCGCTTCAATTTGCTCTTGAAGATATTGGGGGCGTTTATAGCAATTTAGTATTACTGTAATCATTTTCTTTTTGTGTATAGATACATTGATATTTCATCACGAAGAATTGGACTTTTATCTTTGAGAGAGAAATTTGCAAAGTGGGTTTTTATGTAGGAAGTAAAATTTCTATGCCTTACATGACTGGCGGAACCAGCGGAACTATCTTTATCTGTAGAATATATCAAAACAATGTCACTCATGGAAAAAAGATTATCTAAGTAGTTATGATATACGTCGTCTTCAACCAAATGATATACGACATCTAAACTCAACGCTAAATCTGCTTTTTTGAATTTTGATACATCATCAATAAATTTGTATTTGTTGTCGTCCGTAAACATTGATATACATTTATTGCGAGCACCGCCACTTACATCGTAACCCGTATATGAAACCACCTTCTTCATGTGGCTAAGTTGGTTGCAGTCACCATGACCATAATCATTGACACTTTTAACATTGTATTTGCTAATAATATCATTAATATACTCAGCTTTTTTGATTGCGTCGTTCCCGTAAGAACCAGACCCAGACGAGCCTCCGCTTTTATAACGGTTTTCCCAATAGTTTTTTGAGTTGAACATCCTCATATTATTTTTTTGATTTTTAAGCTTGATTGGCCATCTCCGTAAGGGCAGGTTGAATTGATTCTATAGTCTTTTATTAATAAGTCAAATTGTTTATTTAGATTATCTGGCGACGAACATAAGTGCAGGTGTCCTGTTTCTATAGCTTCTGGGCGTTCTGTGGTTTCCCTGCAAACTATAACTTTCTTATCGAAGAAGCTTGCTTCTTCTTGTATACCTCCGCTGTCACTAATAACGAGTCTTGATTTAACTAGAATTTTCAATAAATCTTCGTGCGACATGGGTTCAACAACACTTACATGTGTTAAGATATTTTTGTGTTTTTGTACATTTGGATTGGGGTGAATTGGTAATATAAATTCTAATTCTGGGTTGGTTTTTGCTAGTTGATTGATTTTTAAAAACCAATCCTTTATTTGGCAATGATTTTCTCTCCTATGTAATGTTACTAAAATCTTATTGGTATACTCACATTTGTTTTTATATGGCGGTAAGTTGTCTAGTATGGTGTTTCCTACCACATGACATTCACCTTTTACTTTTTCGTTTACTAAGTTTTCTTTAGATAATTCAGTAGGACATAGATTTACATCAGCTAACCTAGATATCATTTGTCTATATCCTTCTTCTGGATAAGGGTGATTTAAATCATAACTTCTAAGGCCAGCCTCTAAGTAATATATCTTTTTGCTGCGGTGAAAAGCGGCTAAAGCGCAAGCAAAAGCTGAAGCGGTGTCTCCTTGGACCAAGACCGAATCATAACCGTTTTCTGGAAACTGCGTTAAGCAATCATTGATCAATTGATCTAATCTATTGAGATTCTTTCCTATGGTTATCTCGTAATCAACTTTAACTTCTTTTAATAGATCTGGATGTTGACCAGTAAACAAAAGTTTATAGTTTTCTATAACCCCGATCAAAGGTTTTATTTTCAACCATTCGGGTCTTGTTCCAAAACAAAGTAAAATCATATTCACCATATACAAATTTTATTTTGATTGTTATTTAAGTATCCTCTATTTTCACCCACTATCCAAGGGTTAATCGTTGACCCAATGTCTAAGTAGGTATTGTTTTGATTTACTAAATGAAGTTGATGCGCTAAAATGTTTCCTAATGGACCTCCAGAAAAAAGAAACAGCTGATCATCTTGTTCAATAGCTTGTGTTTTTAGTTTTTTTATAATGTCAAATACTTCTGGTTTCTGCCAAGAGCCTATTTTTATAGGGATAAAAGAATCGACCTTAAACGGCATTTTTTTATACAAACCGATTTGATTTGCTACTAAAGTTACTTTACCATTCCAATTATCAAACTCTGGAAAGAAATTTGATTTGAAAAAATCGTAGTTTCCATTAACCAATAAATTAGCCCAAGTTATGTTGTCTGCTTTAACTTTACTTCTCATCCATTTAACGTCAGAAATAGGTTGGCAGCATGGGCAACTTACACCAACAATGTAGTCTTCGTGGTTGTATAAAAAAGATTCATATAATAACCCGCGCTCTTCTTTGTGTGAATTTGGACAAAATGTCCAGTTATCACAATTGGTTATTGCTTCATTTTTTAAAATTTTAAACTCTCCATCAGCATACTTACTGAAAGCGAAGTGTTTTTTGTTTTTTATTTTATTAAAAATAAAACGCAAATCTTGCTGAAAGGATTTTGTTCTAATGTCAGTCATTATTTATAATCAAATTCCAAAATTCGTTAACTGCATTATTGCATTCATATCTGAAAATGTCAAGACCTTTGTTTTTTATTTCTATCAAACTTCCTATTTTTCCGAGATTGCCAATAAATTTACAACCGCAAAGAGAGGCTTCAGCGGTCATTCTGCAAAAAGGTTCGTTAACAATTGGGTCGTGATAAATATAATTAGATCTCCTAAATATGTTTGGCATCTCATCATGTGAGAGTTTCCCGTGAAATCTTATATTGTTTAAACCGCTCAATATAGAAGTTTCGCCCCAACCAAATACATCTACCGATCTGTTTTCATTTTGTTTAGCCCAATTGGCTAAATTTTCAGAACCTTTCAATGGGTGAATAAAGCCACAGTATACAACATCTATATCTTTATCATTAGAATCTTCGAAGAATATTTCTGAATCTACATAAGAAGGGACGATGTTTACATTTTTAAAATAGCTGCCATATTTTTTATTGAAAAAATCATAATGAAATTCAGTTAAAAAGAAGGTTTTTTTTGCTTTTGAAAACAGTTGTTTTCTGGTTTCGTCGTCTAAATATAAACAAGAGTCTCTCTCTACTCTTATGTGATTTTTATGGTTTAATAAAAAATCAATTACCTGGGGTTGAGTTTTTGATATAACCTCTAAATTAGATGAGATAACTAAATCATAGCTATAGAGAAAATTTACTGGGGAGGAATCATAATTGTGCTCAGTTATGTTGAACCCTAAATTTCTTCCCTCTTCCAACAAAAAAGATGAGCTTCTTTGTGACCCTCCTTGATTTTGATCAATAGAAAAATCGCTTACAAAAAGTATATTCATGCTGACATATTATATGTCAAACACCCCGTTATTCAACTGTTATTCAACTGTCTTGAAATCCGACAAATGCGAAAACCCGTGAAAATCATCCTCGTTTTGAAAAGAGCTTTCATCCCAGTACCACTGAGTCACCACCTCTTTGTCGTCCCACTCTACAGCGTCAGAAGAAATTGATTCGCTGATTGGTTTTTTGGTCCAAAACTTAGCGCTCCAATAATCAGGAGAAGTAATGTCCGCAGTGCTTTTCTCAACCACAGCTGGCCCAGATTCAAAATTCACTAGTAAAGTTTTACCATTTTCTGGATTTTTAACAAAAACTCCAAACTGTTCAGAAGATTCCGCCAACATTTTAAAAGGTTTGCCTATGATTTTTTTTTCTTCTTCGGTATATTCTAAATCAAAGCAGTCAAAATCCTGATCCCATTTTTCTATACCAGCTTTAATGAGCTCTATACAAGCCAAATCTAATTCTAGGTCAGTGAAAGCAACAAAAGCTTTGGCGGCGCTTTCTATATGATAAGTTTCTTCACCATCAATTATATCCTTATCTGCCAGTCTGTAAGATTCGCTAACCTCTCTGCCTTTAACTAGCTTTAAAAAGTTATTTACTCTGGCTAATGCAAGCTGTCCTCTTGTTTTGTTGATCAGATGAGAGTGAGAATAAACTGCAGAGCCACGACGATAAACTTTTTTGAGTTGGTCCGAGGTGATTTTGCTCTCGTTTTCTTCGTTGTGTTCTTTGGTTTTAGCTTCCAAAACAGAAGAAATACATTCCGAATAAGAGACACAAGAATTCCTTTTGGAGTTCTTTACTAAATCTTTAATTTGTTC
>TARA_B110000285_G_scaffold20282_1_pt1 | contig 13114 bp, 17 predicted proteins | sample TARA_B110000285 | Tara Oceans TARA_B110000285 (sample SAMEA4397756) | marine metagenome | biome: Polar Biome; feature: [SRF] surface water layer (ENVO:00010504); material: water (ENVO:00002006), including particulate matter (ENVO:01000060) such as... | depth 5 m
AGGGGATGTAGTTCAATTGGCAGAACGCATGCTTTGCAAGCATGAAGTTACCGGTTCAAGTCCGGTCATCTCCAGGGAATCGTGCCTTCGTAGCTCAGTTGGTAGAGCGTTCCCATGGTAAGGGAAAGGTCTCCGGTTCAAGTCCGGCCGTTGGCATAAAAAAAAGAGTTTTGTATGCTGTCTTTGCATGTAACATTCAAAGCATTTGAGCCTTCTGTTTTAAAACTTGTACAAAATACACTACAAGGTATTTGTACATTGATGGAAAAAAATCCTATAAATGCCTCTTTACATGTTGTAAAAAAACCAACATTAAAAAAGAAGTTTACAGTTTTACGTTCACCGCATGTACATAAAAAGTCCCGTGAACAGTTTATAATGCATGTTTATCAAACACATTTTGGAGTTAATTCTAAGTGTTCTATGTTTACTAAACATCATTTGACTTTTGCCTGCAAGAATTTTATTGGAGCGCATACACAAATGAAACATCAAATTTCATATAAATCATCGTTATGGGCAAAGTAATTTGAAAATGCGAGAAGTAGAGTTTTAACCCACACACAATAATGCATTACCCTTTTAAGATAACGCTTCTATTTAATTTCATCACTCTCGCAAAAAAAAACAAAATTTTATGACACGTTCCCTTTGGAAAGGTCCTTTCGTGGATGCAAATATGTTCACTGGATTGGATAAAACAAATAAACGTATTTGGTCAAGACGTTCAGTGATTGTGCCTCAATTTGTGAACAAAACCGTCTCAATTCATAATGGAAAAAGTTTTATTTCTTTACTTATTACGGAAGATATGGTTGGTCATAAATTTGGAGAATTTGCAATAACACGAAAACGTACATTGCACAAAAAGAAAGTAAAGAAAAAGTAATATTATGGCTCAAAAAATTGCACCAATAGCTTTACGTCTTGATACAAACAGGCATTTTGATGCTTCGTGGTTTGGGGATAGAACGTATGGTTCTTTACTTCACCAAACTTTACAGTTAAAATCTTTTATTCATTTGCTTTTTGAAGCTATAGGCTCAAAAACAGCATTATCTCATGTTCAATCAACACCACATACACTTTTTGTGCAAAGTTTTTTTTGTACTCCGCGTGTAATGAATCAACGTATGCGAAAAAAACAGGTTTTATACGACACACAGACACAGTTTTTACCTTTGTTTGGATCGCACATTAACTGGCAATCAAATAAAAATACGCAGGCATTATTTGCTCTTTGTATGGCTAATCATTCAAAACACTGGGATGTGTTTAAACAGTACGGAATTATGCATATGCTTTTAGCAACTAGATATCACTCTCTTCAAAAACAATATAAAATGGAAGAGTATTCGGTCAATCAATCTTTACAACTGCTTGCTTATTCTAAAGAAGAATTACAAAGCCGACAAAAGACTAAAAAAGAATCGAATAATCAAGTATCGAAGTATGCTACTCATATTGAAACTGTATTAACACGATATTCTCAAAAAAAAGTGGTTTGGACTCCATATAAAATGAATAAGCTTTTTTCTAGCGCTACATTTGTCGCGCATTATATAGCTTTACAGTTTGAACAAAACAAAAAAAAGCCTTTTAGAAGTATTTTTCAAGATGTTTTAAAACAATGTGTTAAACTTCCTCATATTATAGGTGTGCGTATTGCTATTGCAGGTCGAATTAATGGTGCTGAAATGGCAAGGGTGGAAACTAGTCGTTATGGCCAAACGTCATTACATGTTTTTTCTCACGCAATTGATTATCATGCAACTGCTGCATATACACCACACGGTCTTTTAGGTATCAAAGTGTGGATTTCGTTTAAAGATGCAAATGTTGCTCAAGAAAAAAAACATACATATGTTACAACCTAAACGTACGAAATTTCGAAAAATGCATAAAGGCCGTGCCTGTGGAATAAAAAAGCAAAGTTTGCATTTTGGCTCTTTTGGAGTTCAGTCCCTAGTTACCGGCCGTTTACAAGCTTCTGTTATTGAAGCAATGCGACGTGTTATGACACGTAAATTAAAACGACAAGGTCAAATTTGGATTCGTGTTTTCCCAGACATTTCAGTTAGTGAAAAACCGGCAGAAGTACGTATGGGTAAAGGAAAAGGCTCTCCATCTTTTTGGATTTGTCGTGTACAAAAAGGTCAAATACTTTTTGAAATTGACGGAGTATCCAAGACATTAGCTTTACAAGCAATGAAACTAGCTTGTCATAAACTTCCTTGGGCAGCACGTCTTTTAGTTTAACCTACTAAAAAAAAGAATATCTTATGATTCAAGTTGGAACAAATCTTTTTGTTGCTGATAACTCTGGCGCGCGAAGTGTTCAGTGTATTAAAGTTCTTCATAAACCAAAACAACAAATGGGATATACTGGAGCAACACTAGTAGTTTCTGTTCAAAGTTTGGTTCGAAAACAAAAAAGTAAGGTAAAAAAAGGTCATATGTACAGAGCTATTGTATGTGAAACTAAAAGAATGAAACCACGCGCTGATGGTTCGCTTCTTCGATGTGCCAGAAATACAGTTATTTTGCTTTCTTTACAAAATAATCCTATTGGATCTCGTATCCAAGGCCTTACTCCTTACGAATTACGTGTAAAAAATCACATGAAATTATTATCCTTATCACTTGCAAATATTTAGATAATTGCTGGAAAAAAAAATTAGTTTTATGAACACAATTCGTTATTCTTTAAAACACGTGTTTGCGCGTGATATGGCTTTAAAAATGAACTATGGTTCATCCTTTGATTTAGTAAAACTAAAAAAGGTGACAGTTGAATACACAAGCAAATATCTTTTAGAAGATCCAAAGCATAGCTTTTTGGCTTTTGTGGCGTTAAAACTTGTCACAAATCAAACACCAAAGATGACATTTGCACAGAAGTCTGTAGCTGCTTTTAAACTTAAAAAAGGACAAGTTCTTGGTTGTACAACTACGCTAAGGGGTGACAATATGGATAATTTTTTACAACAATGTATTTTTATGCATATCCCTCGAATTAAACAACTTAAGTTATTGTCTAGTGTTCAAACACAGCCTAATATTCATTTTGGTATTTCACAAATGCTGTTTTTTCCTTCATTAGAGAAGCATGTTAATATCTTTGAAGCATTAGAAGGTTGTGCAATACAAATACACACAACAGCTTCAAATAATAGTGAAACTTTACTTCTTTGTAGTATGTTAAAGTTGCCTACTGTTTCTGTAAAGTCAGAAAAAATTTAACTAAAAAAAAATGTTATATGGAACGCCGAAACTTAAAAGATGCACAAAAACGTGCAATTTTTGCTCGTTTAGAGCATACCAGGATTATGCTTCGAGCTCTTTTAAAAGATAGAAGTCTTCCTCAAAGTGTACGTTTTCATATGAGTATGGAACTTAACACATTACCGCGTAAGAGTACTAAAACCAAAATTAATAATCGATGTGTAAGTACAGGTCGTGCAAAGGGTGTATATCGTTTATTTAAGTGTTCACGAATCTGTATGCGCGAGTTGGTTGCCATGGGTGCTTTACCTGGGGTTAAAAAAGCTAGCTGGTAAAAAAAAAGAAATATACATATGGATCCGATAAGTAATCTGCTATGTAATATACGAAATGGTATTATGGCTCAAAAAACGTATGTATCTGTGCCGTATTCAAAAACTTTATGGTCAGTTGCTCATGTTTTACATTTGCACGGGTATATTAACGGAATGGGTTTACAAAAACATAATTCTTTTACCCGTATTCTTATTGTTCTTACATCAGGTACACAACAAAGTAAAAATATAGTACTTGAACGTGTTTCTTCTCCTAAAAAACGTGTTTATTTACGCTCTCACCAGTTGCGCACAAGTATGCATAGCTTTCATATTCGTATTATCTCAACATCTAAAGGTATTATGTCTGATCAAGAAGCTGTCAAATCTAATCTTGGCGGAGAAGTTCTATGTTCTTGCGCTTAGTATAAAAAATGGTTTTCTGCTTATTATGAACATTGTAAAACAAATTCAAGTCCATCCTTTGGTACAGGTTAATCTAAAAAATAACTTGCTTTTTTTCCAAGGACCTTTAGGCTCTTTACAAATAAATTTAGCCCTTTTCGATCCTAAAAGTCAACTTTCTTTACAGTTAGTTGAAAAACCTAATCCAATTCTTTCTCTTTATGGAACAAAAAAACAGCTAACAAGCCTCTGTTCTTTACTTGAAATGTATATGGAAGGAGTTACACAGGGCTATATGATGCAACTTGAAGCTGTAGGTGTTGGGTATAAAATGTCTGTGGAAAATGGTTTTATACATTTTCGTGTTGGTTTAAGTCATTCTATATCTGTACGAATACCCTCTGATATTAAAGTATTTTTACCGAAACCAGTAATTTTAGTTATTTTTGGTATTGATAAACAAAGAGTATCTCAAATAGTAGCTCAATTGCGTGCGATTAAAACTCCAGAACCATATAAAGGTAAAGGACTTCGACACAAATCTGAACATATATTCCGTAAAGAAGGTAAAAAAAAGTAATTAAGATGTATGGTTTTTTTCATGCAACAAAATTTACGTCCACAAATGAAAATGCGCCGAGCATTAATACAAATTTACGGCATTGGTTTTTTTACAGCTAATCAACTTTGTGACCAGCTCGGTTTACGAGCAAACATGGCTGTAAAAAATATGAGTGCGGCTCAATTTGATCAACTTGCTCGGGTAATGAGTCATTATCATATTACAGGACAAGAACTTGAGCGTCTTATAAGTCAAGATATTACCCGTTTTGTTCGCATTGGTGTTTATAAAGGTTTCCGTTTTACACAAGGTTTACCAGTACGTGGACAACGAACTCACACAAATGCAAAAAATACGAGAAAGAAAAAAAAACCAACTCGTTAAGAGGGTTTAATAAATTTTAGTAAAAAAGTTACTTATGAATTGCACACATTTTCTAAAACAGAAAGTAGGATCGCAGATGGATGTTCTTCAAAAACCACGTCCATCAAAAGATAAAACCTTAAAAAGAAAAAGTAGTTTTCAACCTCAAGGAAAAGCTATTGTACACGTATTAAGTTTATTAAATAATACATTTGTTACATTAACAACTTTAGACGGTAAAACAATTGCTTGGTCTTCTGGAGGAACTGAAGGATTTAAAGGTTCTCGCCGTTCAACTAGTTATGCTGCTCAATTAAGTGGCGAAAGTATAGGAAAAAAAGCACTAGCAAACAATATGCATGTAGTTACTGCTCGTATTAAAGGACCAGGCTACGGTAAAGCTGCTTCTTTACGTGGACTAAAAATGGCTGGAGTGAAAATAATTCATATCCAAGACGTAAGTCCTCTTCCATTTAATGGGTGCCGCCCAAAAAAGAAACGCCGCGTTTAATAATTAGCATGAGCTTCAAAATGCGCGGTATATATATTTGATACTAAATGGCGTTTTATGAAAGCGTACTTATTGTTTTATGGCTGAAGGTGCAAAATTAATTGGTGCAGGTTGTGCAACAATCGCTCTAGCAGGTGCAGGTGCAGGAATTGGTATCGTATTTGGTTCATTTATTAGTTCAGTTGCTCGTAACCCATCATTAACCAAAACTTTATTTGGATATGCAATTTTAGGTTTCGCATTAACAGAAGCGATTGCTCTTTTCGCTCTGATGATGGCTTTTCTTATTCTTTTCGTATTCTAAATCAGCGTATTACATTAAAACGCTTTATATAATATGTTTATAAACATATTATTTCACAAAATAACTGCAGACAAAAAGTTTTAACTTTATCGCTGTCGGTTATGTTTGGCCTATAGTTTAAGTGGTAAAACACACTGCTCATGACAGTGATTATGAGGGTTCAAGTCCCTCTGGGCCATATGCGGGTATGATGAAAATGGTAGACATATCAGATTTAGGTTCTGATGAACTTTGTTCGTGGGGGTTCAAATCCCTCTATCCGTATGTGGGTGTGTAGCTCAATGGTAGAGCATTAGGCTTTTAACCTACTGGTTGCAGGTTCGAATCCTGCCATACCTAAAAAATCGCGGGATGGAGTAATTGGCAACTCGTCAGGCTCATAACCTGAACATTGTAGGTTCAAATCCTACTCCCGCTCAATGGACGGATGTCTGAGTGGTTTAAGGTCTCAGTCTTGAAAACTGACGTACGTAAGTACCGTGGGTTCAAATCCCACTCCGTCCGAAAAACATCTAGTTCTTTATGAAACAAACCAAACTTAGCTTTTGGTTCCATGAAATTTCTTGGAAAGCTTTTTATATCGTGTTTAGTGCGATCTTTTGTTTTTGTACTTGTTTCTTTTATGCTGATGTTTTTCTTTGTGAGCACTTACAAGTTTTTTTACATATAATGCCGAAAAACGCTCTCAAATTTACAACATTTTTTGTTACAGAAACTTTTTCGTCCATGCTTACATTAAGTTTTTACATAACTTTTTTATGTATTTTTCCTTTTATACTTTATTGCTTGCATACTTTTTACAGACCTAGTTGTTTTTTTTATGAAGCACGTAAACAATTAACTTTTTTATTATTAAGTTTTGGTCTTTCTATAGTGGCTCATTTGTCTTTTAAATATTGGTTATTGCCCAATATTTTAAAGTTTTTTATATCGTTAGGAAATAATCAACTTTGGCAACATATACCAAATGTTTATAATTATATTTTATTTAGTCTTTCACTTGCTGTAGGGTTTCAAATACTTTGTCAATTAACATGTTTAGGTATTTATATAGACAGTCTTTGGCTTTCTCATTATACTGCATTAGCCCGTACAAGAAAATATTGGCATATTGTTTTATTATGCTTTAGTGCACTTGTCTGCCCACCAGATATATTTTTACAAACAACTTGTTGGGGATTTTTTGTATTTTGTTTCGAATTTATGCATATAGGATTTTGTTTTGTACGAAACTATAAAAAACAATAAGTCATAAAACATGCTTTAATTTGTTTGCAAGCATGTTTTATGATTGAAATGCTCTTGAAACGTTTTGTAACGGTAACTGTACAGGAAAATACAGCTGTTGTGGAGCAAATAAATAGATAATATGAAGAATATGATAATTAATTTCAAGATGCAATGGTTTGTAAAATAATTTTTTTGTCCCCATTTTCATGGTATTTGAACTTTTTACATCCAACTGAGTCTGAACTAATTTTTTTGTTCGATTTTGTTGTCGATCAACAAGGCTGGGCATTCGTCGAGCGAAACGAGTAGATACATTCTGTATTGCTTCTTGTGTTGGCTCAGCTTTTAAAAAATCGGTAATCGTTTGTGCTTGAGACTTAGAAGTACCTGAAACAACAGATATAATATCTCCTGGCTCAACAAGATAACCTGGTTTTGAAATAATATTGTTATTAATACAGATTTTTTTGTGAGAAATTAATTGTTTTGCTCCTTGTAAAGATGTAACAAAGCATGCTCTGTATAAAATACAATCTAATCTTCTTTCAAGAGTACTAAAAAAATTAATACTACTTTTACCTTTCAATGACTTACATTTTTTAAAAAGAGTTTTAAAATACTGAGTATTTAAATTCCCGTACAAAGTTGAAACAAGTTGTTTTGCTTTTAGTTGATAAGCGAACTGGGAACGTTTCTTTTTCTTTTGTAAATTTGTAGCTTGGCGGTATTGCATTTTTGCATTTTTTTCAAGTGTCAATAACTGTTTAGGATGAATACGTCGCCAGGGCCAAAAAGAAACACCGAGTTTTCTGCTTATTTTGACTCGTAAAAGAGAAGACGTGGTTGCCATATATTGTTTTATTTTTTTTACAAACTATGTTTGAGTGCTTACTATCGGACTTGAACCGATAACCATGAAGGAACAGATTTTAAGTCTGTCGTGTTTACCAATTTCACCAAGTAAGCAATTTTACGGATAACGGGAATCGAACCCATATCATCTGTGTGGAAGACAGAGAATTTACCATTAATCTATATCCGCATATATACTTGTTTTTTTTAGAATACCTGTGTTCACCTAAAATTTTAGGAGGAAAGTCCGAACTGTACTTGATGGAAGTTAACAACTTACAAGAAAAATCTTAGGGAAAGTGTTATAGCGCCAAAAGGCATGAGAATCTTCCGAAAATAATTTAGGAATATATAAAACCCCATCGACAGCAAAATTATATTGCAAAAGTTAGATAAATGAACACCTATGTATAACATAGACAAAATTCGGCTTATGGTACTCTTTAAAAAGTATTCTTAGCTCAGTTGGAAGAGCGTCAGCCTTCTAAGCTGAATGTCAGTGGTTCGAACCCACTAGAATACGACAGGGTATAGCGCAGCCTGGTAGCGTACCTGTTTTGGGTACAGGTGGTCGCAGGTTCAAATCCTGCTACCCTGAAACGACCCTTTAAATAAACACTATTTTTTATGAACCCTATTCACTACCTAGGTTTTTCGAGTAGTTTGTTTTTATTAGGCATTTGGGGTATTTTTTTAAATCGTAAAAATATCATTGTAATGCTAATGTCTATTGAACTCATGTTACTTGCAGTAAACTGTAATTTTTTAGTTTTCTCAATGTATATTGATGATGTTCTTGGACAAGTTTTTTCACTTTTTATTCTAACAGTAGCCGCGGCTGAATCATCTATTGGTTTAGCTTTGCTTGTAATTTATTACCGTGCGCGAGGAACTGTTGCTGTAGAATTTATTAATTTATTAAAAGGTTAACCTTTAAGAATTGTTAAAAAAAACTGATTTCACATATGCCACAATTGGACGCTACCACTTACTTTACACAGTTCGTTTGGTTATGTATTACATATACCACATTTTATCTGGTTTTAACTAAAACCATTCTTCCAAAAATCGCCAAAATTTTATTCGTACGTCAAAATAAAGCTACACAGGCTGAGGAAAATCAATCACAAGAGACAGTACAAATTCAAAATAATGCTTCTCAACATATGCTTCAAGCATGTGCACAAGCAAAACAAGCTCTTGAATCTACAGTGACACAGTCACAAAAATGGGGTACAAAAGCAACCCAAGATATTCAAAAAGCGCAACTTAGTAGTTTGCAAACAGAGTATACAAAACAGATGCAAACAAGTACATTTACTTTTGCACTTATGGCAAATGCCTTAAAACTTACTTTACCACCTAGTGCACATACAATGCTTGCACAACCTACAAACGAACAGAAAGCCCGTGTCTTTCAGAAAGCAGTTATTAAATCACTATTTAAAAAATAACACATAATTCGGTGTATATTAAATGCACCGAATAAAAAAAAAGCTTTTTTATGATCAAACAATTAACAAATAATCTTTTTTACATTCTTTCGGGAACTCTTCTTTTCCTTGTATTAAGCTCGAAAAATATTCTTATTTATAATGAAGAATTACTTATTGCGGCAAGTTTTATTGCTTTCGTAGTTACAAGTGCACATACAGGTAAAGAAGCGATCGCAGAAACTTTTCAAACCCGTGCTAAACATATTCAAGATGAACTCGAAGCATTTTTTGTATCTAAAGAAACATTATGCCATGAAGTAAAACATAATGTACAGATGCAAAAAAAACTTGCTCAAAGTATTCTTGCTTTAGGTGCACTTGTTGTAGTTAATGTAGAAGCTATTCATACACAACGTGCAGTAGCATTACGTCACGCAATTCATTCACAAACACTTGCACAGTTACAGCAAATGATTGCTCAGCAACATGCAGTGCAAGGTCATTTACACAATGTCACATGTGCATCTTATAAGCATGTAATGTTAGAAGCAATGCAAATGCAAAAACAGACTATGCAAAGTTTATGTATGCAAAATGCTTTAGACTTATTAGGCACAATGCAACGTAAAAGCACAGGCCAGTCAACAAATACCAAAACTCGTAAGCTTGTAAAAGTTCAAGCCACATCGTCAAAATCAGAAGCTAAACTGAAAAAGACACCAGCGGCAAAAACAAAAAAGAAAGCGTAATATTTTGGTTTGGTGAAAATCGCCAAACCAAAAAACTATTAAATACTTGAAATCTTTGCTTTTTAAAGTATGTATACAGTCAACCGAACCCAAACTGACTTCGATTTTGAAACATACATGCACTGTATATACTATGGCAACATGGGACACGCAGGAAAAAGCAATATATGCCTATATGGGCAACAGTTTTTGTATATCTTTTGTTTATCATTAACAAAATAACAAAAATAAAAAAAAATGTGATCGACACAAAATAAACTACAGAGGCTAATTTCAGCTAAAGTTTGTTAACTTTTATATGTTGTCTTCACGTATCCGGCAAAAACAAATGATGTCTATGAAACATTTTATTGACCGTTGGTTATTCTCAACCAACCATAAAGATATTGGTACTCTTTACCTTATTTTTGGTGCTTTCTCAGGTGTATTAGGATCATGTTTCTCTCTTCTGATTCGTATGGAGTTAGCTCAGCCGGGAAATCAAATTCTTGGTGGAAACCACCAGCTGTATAATGTATTAATTACAGCTCATGCTTTTTTAATGATTTTTTTCATGGTAATGCCCGCTTTAATCGGTGGATATGGTAACTGGTTTGTTCCAATTATGATTGGTGCCCCAGATATGGCTTTCCCTCGTTTAAATAATATCAGTTTTTGGCTTTTACCTCCTTCATTATTACTTTTATTAAGTTCAGCACTAGTAGAGGTAGGTGCAGGGACAGGGTGGACAGTTTATCCGCCACTAAGTCATATTACAAGTCACTCAGGAGGTGCTGTAGATTTAGCTATTTTTAGTTTACATGTTTCGGGAGCAAGTAGTATTTTAGGTGCAATTAATTTTATTACAACCATTTTTAATATGCGAGGACCCGGATTACTTCTTCACCGTTTACCACTATTTGTGTGGAGTGTGTTAATTACAGCTTTTTTACTTTTATTATCTCTTCCAGTTTTAGCAGGAGCTATTACAATGCTTTTAACTGATCGTAATTTTTCGACTAGTTTTTTTGATCCAAGTGGTGGAGGTGACCCGATTTTATATCAGCATTTATTCTGGTTTTTCGGACATCCTGAAGTTTATATTCTTATTTTACCAGCAATGGGTATTGTATCTCATGTAATTATGACATTTAGCCGAAAAACTATTTTTGGTCAAATTGGTATGATTTATGCAATGTTATCAATTGGTTTATTAGGATTTATTGTTTGGGCTCACCACATGTACACAGTAGGTCTTGATGTTGATACTCGAGCTTACTTTACAGCAGCAACAATGATTATTGCTGTACCGACAGGTATTAAAATTTTTAGTTGGATTGCAACAATGTGGGGTGGTTCAATTCACTTACGTACACCAATGCTTTTTGCGATTGGATTTATTTTTCTTTTCACAGTTGGAGGTCTAACTGGTGTTATTCTTGCTAATGCGGGTATTGATATTGCTTTACATGATACTTATTATGTTGTAGCACACTTCCATTACGTACTTTCAATGGGTGCTGTTTTTGGTTTATTCGCAGGGTTTTATTATTGGATCGGTAAAATTTCGGGCTACCAATACCCAGAAACTCTTGGTCAAATCCATTTCTGGCTTTTTTTTATTGGTGTAAACCTTACATTTTTTCCAATGCACTTTTTAGGTCTAGCTGGTATGCCTCGACGTATTCCAGATTATCCTGACGCTTTTGCACAATGGAATGTAGTGTGTAGTTTTGGTTCTTATTTATCTATTCTTGCAAGTGTTTTTTTCTTTTATGTTGTGTTTAAAACATTAACAGGTAACGATGTAGCAGACGAAAACCCATGGCAATTTGAAGAAGGTGAGACTTCTGTAATGTCACTGGAGTGGACTGTATCATCTCCACCACCATTTCATACATTTGAAGAAATTCCAGCTGTTAAAGAAACAAAATTTCCTCACTTACAAAAGTAATTATTTAAATTTGGCAAGCTAAGGGCAACATTTTTTAATGTTGTCCTTAGCCCAAACATAATTCGACTTTAATTGGAAAGAAAATGTTTACAAGTTTTTTATAAAATTTTCCTCTATAAAAAATAAAATCTTAAACATTTTCTTTCCAATTACAAAATACTTAAGATAATAAAGAACACAAAGATACTCAAAAAACGTTTACCTATTAACCATAATAAAAAAGATTGATAAAAAAGGGAGGGTTCCAGGGCCAGGGTGGTATCATTAATATATGAATATGATTAATCCAAATAATTAATTTAGAGATATAATTGAGTTGAATGGTTGGGTTGCGGGCGTATGGGCGCTTTCGTTAGATCTTTATACTTAACTTTATTTTAAAGGGGATTGAATTTAAATTTTATTTATACTTACCAAAAATTTGTTTTAGCATGTCGTTATAAAAAATGACCTAAAATTATACTTTTTTTTACATACCTGAAGAAAAGCTCTTTTGTTTTTTTTCATAAATATATTTTTGCTTGAGTTTCAGAGAGTGCGCTAACGCATGAAATCAGCAGCCTAAAGACTACGGCCGCAAGGCTAAAATTTAAAGGAATTGACGGGGGCTTACACAAGCGGTGGAGCATGTGGTTTAATTCGAAACAACGCGCAGAACCTTACCAATCCTTGCAATATACAGGAAACAACTGTTACAAGTTGTCTTTTGGTATACAGGCGCTGCATGGCTGTCGTCAGTTCGTGGCGTGAGCTGTTGGGTTAAGTCCTAGAACGAACGCAACCCTCTTAGCATGTGCAATAATGTTGCCTTGCTAAACTGCCAGTGACATACGGGAGGAAGGAGAGGATGACGTCAAGTCCGCATGGCCCTTATGGGTTGGGCTACACACGTGCTACAATGGCGAACACAAAGGGATGCAAGATGGCAACATGGAGCAAATCCTCAACTTTCGTCGTAGTTCGGATTGTTCTCTGCAACTCGAGAACATGAAGTTGGAATCGCTAGTAATCGTAGATCAGCATGCTACGGTGAATTTGTATCTAAGCCTTGTACACACCGCCCGTCACATAATGGGAGCGGGACTTGCACAAAGCATATTAAACACCATTTGGACAGATTTTAACACGTTTTTTTCTGCCTTTGTTTGTTTAGTACGTTACTGTAGGTACTGTGACTGATATGAAGTCGTAACAAGGTAGCCGTAGGGGAACCTGCGGCTGGAAGGACTC
>TARA_B110000285_G_scaffold131740_1_pt1 | contig 13101 bp, 11 predicted proteins | sample TARA_B110000285 | Tara Oceans TARA_B110000285 (sample SAMEA4397756) | marine metagenome | biome: Polar Biome; feature: [SRF] surface water layer (ENVO:00010504); material: water (ENVO:00002006), including particulate matter (ENVO:01000060) such as... | depth 5 m
CATGGACTTAACGATATTCATTTTTTTTACTACCACTCTATCTCCTCTAATAATTTATTAATGTTGTTTTTATATCCTGACTTAACGTTTAAGTTATTACTCTTTATAATTAAATCCTTTTCGACAAACGAATTTACACTAATTAATTCAAGAAATTCACTTGGCGTATTAGCAATAAAAGTATATTCATTTTCACCAATAACAGCATGCAACTGTTCAACAGATAGGTTATCAATATTAATTAAAATATTTTGTTTCCCAAGAGAAAGAGCTTCAATAGCTGTAGTAGAGTACACAGTTGAATGGATATCACAGGTCAATAATTCTGAGTAAAAATCTTGCGAACTCACGCTAACATTCTTGATCTCAGGATAAGATTTATAATATTCACTAATAGCTGTCCGCCTCGGTTGGATTATTAGTTCGATGTTTTTCGGGAGAATTTTTATTATCTCAACGATAAATTGGATAAGCTTCTCTCCTATTTCACCATCTTGCATTGCAAATAGTACCCGTTTTTGAAAGCTGGTGTTTTTCACCGTTTTCCCAACGTAATAATCAAGAATGTAACTACCGATTGGCATAATACTTTTTACTGGAAAATTATTCTCATCATCAAATACATTTTTCTCTTTCAAGCCAACTGTTGCTATTTCGTCTGGAAATTGAATTGCATCAAACGATTTTGTATAGAAGTATGCATGATGATTTTTTGTAATTAATCCATGCTGAAATTCTACAACTTTCACCCCTCTTTCTTTAAATGCTCGGATGTACCCGAAATTGGTGTATGCCACACTCACAAGAACAAGCTTTGGGTTTGGAAAAATCTTTAACCACGTTTTCATCAACCAATATTGCGATAAATACTTCCGAATGACATCTGAAAAATCGATTTGTGCGTTTGCGGTCTTCAATATTTCATTCAGCAATGCTTTAGAGTTAACTTTTACCGACCGAAGAATTATTCTACCATAAAGTTCTTCCAAAATCATCCAAAGAGATCTTGACACTGCATAATTACTTGCAATTTTCCTGTATGGATAATAATCGAATAACCGATTTTCAATAATTAGAGTTTTTTTCCCAGAATTATTCCCCAAATAATCAAATAATTTATCGTGATACTCACCCTCAATGAGCCTTCTTTCAGCACTTGTAGAAAATGCCCAAATATCATATTTCCGGAAATAATTCCACCAGCCATAAAAAACTGATCTGATTTGTCTTATTAATAACTTCCAAGTTTTAGTTTCATTCGACTCTTTACCTGTAATTATCTTATGAAACAACCTTCCTTTTAACCAAGGATACACCTGAAAGGTCTTACCAAATTTCTCGACCTTCAACTCTTGAACATCGTTTAATTTTTCCACCATTTCAACTCTTTCCTTAGTTGTCATAATTCGGCTTAAAATTATGCATCAGCAATGCTAAAAAGATAAAGTCCAGGTACGAAAAACCCCAAAAAACTCCATAGTTAGCCAATGAATACAAAAAAATTGCTCCAAGCGCAAAAAAGTTTTTAGACTTAAACAAAAGGAGATAGATGATCGCATATAAAAACGAGATTAACACCCCATTAGTTGCCAACAACATTAAATAAGAATTATGAGCATGAACTAACTTATATGATTCTGTTTTTTCTACCCAAAGACCAAACATTAGTTTGTCACTTCCATTTCCAAATAAAAAGTTCTTTTCTATATAATTTAAATAGTTCGTCCATATTAATTTTCTCCCTGAACTTTGGATGTTTTCAGCATAACCAAATAATTTATCTCCAAAACCTATGTTCAAAGGTTTTTCTTCATTAGGGCCAATTGTTACACTTGTAATTGTAGGATTACCTGTTCTTATTTCTACTTTTTTGAACTCAGGCTCAACCGTAGTTTCTGCCACATATATACTTTCTGCTTGATGCGCCCCCCTTGTGAATTGATTCTTAAAAGAATTAGGGAAAATGAGCAACAAAAGTAATACGACTCCATAAAACTGGAAATTTGATTTCTTTAGTGCTCCACCTTTTGTTTGAAGAACTTTTACTAAAAAAACAATGGCCCAATAAATCAAAACGACTAATATAACTACCCGACTAAAGGAAATTAAGAGAGCAGCTAACAAAAGTATTCTCACAACCCAATTTGTTATTTTAGGAAATTTAACAAAGTCAATTAATATAAATGCCACCAAAATTTTCAAAGCAAGAATTGAAGAATTTACACTCAACCCGAATACAGTACTGTCATATAACAGATTATAGTTTGTGATCGTATTGAGTTCTCCAATATCCATAAAGAATGTCTTCACTCCGACAAAATATTCGGCAATTGCGAAGAGCACTTCAAAAAGTGTTATGAAAACAAAAAATTTAAGCATCTTTTTATCAAAGGCTACTTTACTAATTATTATCAAAAAGGGGAATAGGTAAAATGATGCGTAATAGTCTTTTAAACCAATGAGTTCAATCCCATGGTATAATTTATTGGCTAAAGAAAAAATCATAAGAAATAACACAACCCAAACAACTCTATTCTTTCTAGAAAAAGGCGCAGATATAAAAAGGTTCCAAAGGTTAAATAATGCTTTGTATTCCAGTATGAAAACACTAGCAATAAGGAGCAAATAGTACTCTACCGAAAAACCAAAATAGGTGGGCAGTATTAAAAGAACACTGTATAAAAAATGTCGATGTTTAAATAGTAGGTTATTCATTCTACAAAGAAAGTAATTAAAAAGAACCATCACAACATTCATCTAAGAGTTATCAACCTTCAAATAATGAAATCGAGGCTTTCATTCAGAGTATTAACTACATCAAAAGGAGCGATTTTTATTACCTTTACCCCTTTACTAGATCATTACACTACATAACTAACATTTAACAATTCGAAAATGACATCAAAGGACATCTTAAAAATCATTGGTCGAGATTCAGAGTTATTCAATCTCGACATTAGTTCTCATGAGAATGATTTGAAAGACATCATTAATAAATCACGTTTTTTAATTCTAGGAGGAGCTGGTTCAATTGGTCAAGCGGTAACGAAAGAAATTTTCAAAAGAAATCCGTTCAAAATTCATGTTGTTGACATAAGCGAAAACAATCTTGTTGAGTTAGTTCGAGATATTAGAAGCAGTTTTGGATATATTGATGGTGACTTCCAAACTTTCGCTTTAGATATTGGATCTAATGAATATGATGCCATGATAAAAGCTGATGGAGCATTTGATTATGTATTGAATCTCTCAGCATTAAAACATGTCCGAAGTGAGAAAGACCCGTATACTTTAATGAGAATGATTAATGTTAACATCTTAAACACAACTAAAACGATCCGTCAGTCTATTGAAAATGGGGCTAAAAAATATTTTTGTGTCAGTACTGACAAAGCAGCTAACCCAGTAAATATGATGGGGGCTTCAAAAAAAATAATGGAACTTTTTCTTTGGAAACTAAGTTCTGAAATATCAATATCAACAGCTCGTTTCGCAAATGTTGCCTTCTCTGATGGTTCTCTTTTACATGGCTTCAATAAACGTCTTGAAAAGAAACAACCCGTTGTTGCTCCAAGTGATATTACTAGATATTTTGTTATCCCTCAAGAATCCGGTGAACTTTGCTTAATGTCTTGTGTTTTTGGTGAATCAAGGGACATTTTCTTCCCTAAAGGAAGTGATGATTTTCAACTTACATCAATGGATTCTGTAGCAAAAAAATATCTTAAAAACAAAGGGTATGACTCTATCGAATGTAATTCAGAAAGTGAAGCTAGATCATACTTCAATTCTAATTCTACAAATCACAATTGGCCTTGTTATTTTCCAAAAAGTGATACAACTGGAGAAAAATCATTTGAAGAATTCTATACAGATACTGAAAAACTTGACCTACATTCATTTCAAAATCTTGGAGTGATAAAAAACGAAGACCACTTTGATGTTACTCAACTTGAATTATTTGAGAGAGAAATTGAAAAAATGAAAAACAACGGTGAATGGACAAAAGAAGAAATTGTTAAATTATTCAAAAAAGTCCTTCCAACTTTTGAACACGTTGAAAAAGGAAAAAACTTAGATAATAAAATGTAACGATGAGTAAATTTAGTGCAATAATTACAAAAATTAAAGATCTATATGGTCCAAATAGGGAATTTATCCCCCTTCATGAGCCACTCTTTATTGGTAATGAAAAAAAATATTTAAATGACTGTATTGACTCAACTTTTGTTTCTTCAGTTGGCGCATATGTCAACGAGTTTGAGAAAAAAATGATTGAATTAACCGGAGCTAAATACGCAATAGCTGTGGTGAACGGTACTGCAGCATTACATCTCTCCTTGATTGTCGCAGGTGTCAAAAAAGATGATCTCGTTGTGACACAGTCGCTTAGTTTTGTAGCAACAACAAATGCGATTCAATACACAAATGCGACACCATACTTTATTGATATCGATAAAAAAACACTCGGACTATCAGTAGAAGCTCTTTCCAATTTTCTTTCGAATGTTGAAATGGAAAATGGGGAAGCTATTCACACCCCAACGGGACGAAGAGTTGGAGCTGTTGTTCCTATGCATACTTTTGGCTTTCCTGTAGAGATTGATAAAATCATATCATTATTGGCACCATATAACATCCCGGTAATTGAGGATGCTGCCGAATCACTTGGCTCAAAATATAAAAATCAACATACAGGAACTTTTGGACTTCTAGGCACATTCAGTTTCAATGGGAATAAAACGATCACTTGTGGTGGAGGTGGAGTAATTGTTACAAACGATGAGAAAATAGCCCAACTTACTAAACATTTGAGTACCCAAGCTAAAGTTCCTCACAAATGGGAATACCAGCACGATATGGTTGGCTATAATTATCGTTGTCCAAATTTAAATGCTGCTCTCGCATGTGCGCAATTAGAACAATTAGAAGGTTTCGTAGAAAACAAAAGGAAAACATCTGAAGAATACGCAACGTTTTTTAAGGATCGCTCAGAAACATACATTGAAGAACCCAAAGATTGCTACTCTAATTACTGGTTAAATGCTATTCTATTGGAAAATGTAACTGATCGAAATACATTTTTAGAAGAGACTAATAATAACGGCGTAATGACTAGGCCAGTTTGGACTCTTCTGCATCGTTTGGAACACTTATCTGATGCTCCACATGATAATCTAGAAAACAGTATCTTTATTGAAAACCATTTGGTTAATATTCCAAGTAGCGTACGATTATGAGTTTAAATAAAGTAATATTGTTTGGGTATTCGGGTCATTCCTTAGTTGTTAATGATTGCCTAGGTCATAATCGGATTTTCGGATACTTTGATAATGAAGAGAAAAATGAAAACCCACTAGACATTAAATATTTAGGCGTTGAAACTGAAGAAGACCTTAGTCAATTTGACAATGGAGTGTTTGTATTTCCTTCAATAGGAAATAACATTCTGAGAAAAAAAATTAGATCGCATTATCTTAGTTTCAACATGAAGGAGACAAATGCAATTCATCCTTCCGCAGTAATTTCACGATCCGTAAAGCTTGGTCTTGGTACAATGATAGGTCCTAATGCCGTTCTTAACGCTAAAGCAACTATTAAAAATGGTGTTATTGTTAATTCTGGTGTAATCATAGAGCATGAATGTACCATTCATGATTATGTTCACCTCGCACCTGGCGTTGTTTTGGCGGGGAATGTTACTGTTGAAGAATTATCTTTTATTGGGGCTAATACTGTAATAAAGGAAGGAGTTAAAATTGGAAAGAACGTCATCGTTGGTGCAGGATCTGTTGTCCTCAATGATATTCCTGATAATGAAATGTGGTTTGGGTTGCCAGCAATAAAAAAAAAAACGCTTGAAAAATAAAGTAATTATAATAGCAGAAGCCGGGGTTAATCATAATGGAGATCTAGATAAAGCGCTGCAACTAATTGATGCAGCCGCATTTTCTGGGGTAGATTACGTGAAATTTCAAACCTTTAAAGCAAAAAACCTAGTTCAAAAATCTGCAAAAAAAGCGGAGTACCAAACAGCTAACACAAAAGATGGCGATTCTCAATATGAAATGCTACGTAAACTTGAAATACCAAAAGAATGGTATAAAATACTTATAGAGCGTTCTAAAGAGAAAAAAATAAAATTTCTATCTACTGGTTTTGATGAAGAAAGTATTGACTTTTTAGATAATATTGGTTGCGATTTTTACAAAATTCCATCTGGCGAAATTACAAACAAACCATATTTAGAACATATTGCTTCAAAAGGTAAACCTATAATTATCTCTACTGGAATGTCGGATTTATTGGACATTCAGAATGCCATCAATGTTTTTACTCAAAACGGGACACAACTGAGCGATATAACAGTGTTACATTGTAATACAATGTATCCAACTCCAATGGAAGATGTTAACTTAAAGGCAATGCAAACAATTGCAGATACATTTAAGGTGAATATTGGCTATTCTGACCATACATTAGGTATTGAAGTCGCTGTTGCAGCAGTTGCATTAGGCGCCACTGTCATTGAAAAACATTTTACACTTGATAGAAATCTACCAGGTCCAGATCATTTAGCATCTTTAATTCCTGAAGAATTAACGGCAATGACAAGCTCTATCCGAAATATTGAAATGGCCATTTCTGGAACAGGGAAAAAGGAACCTACAAATTCTGAAAAAATCAATCTTTCTGCAGCTCGTAAAAGCATTCATTTGAAAAGTGACATTGCAAAAGGAGAAACAATCAACAAAAGTGATTTAGTGATGCTTCGCCCTGGAGATGGGATTTCTCCAATGGATATAGAAAGTGTAATCAATAAAAAAGCAATCAATAATTTGTCTCAATGGAGTCAAGTTAAGTTATCTGATATAGAATGAAAATAGGTGTTTTAACGAGTTCTAGAGCTGATTTTGGAATTTATCTTCCATTACTTAACGTAATGAAAACTGATAATTTCTTTCAACTTGAAATAATCGCTTTTGGCTCACATCTTTCCCACAAACATGGATACACCCTGACAGAAATAGAAAATAATTTTTCTAAAAACATTAAAATTGTTAATTCTGAAATAAGTGATGGTGATGCCTATTCTATCTCTTTAGCGGCAGGTGATGTTCACAAAGCATTCTCTACCTTTTGGAATGAAAATGAATACGACCTTGTTTTGTGTTTGGGTGATCGATATGAGATGAATGCTGCGATTCAATCCTCTATTCCATGGGGCGTGAAGTTTGCTCATTTTCATGGAGGTGAAAAAACACTAGGCGCATTTGATAACATTTATCGTCATCAAATTTCCTTAGCATCTAAATATCACTTCACTTCGACTGATCAATTTGCAAATAGAGTAAAAGATTTATTAGACGAAAATAAAGAATTGGTTTATTCTGTAGGCTCTTTGAGCCTTTCTGATTTAACTACTCTCCCCCTAATTGATAGGTCCGAGCTTCTTGAGAAATACAATCTGCCAAATAAGCCATTCTTACTTGGTACATTTCACCCAGAAACAATCGGACTTCAAAATGATTATTATGGAGAACAAATGATCAAAACTTTTAAAGCTATTCCGATCTCTCATCACCTCGTTATAAGTATGCCAAATGCAGACACCAACGGCTCTGTCTTTAGGGAGGCTTTAAACGAATATCAAAATCAGAACCCTGATAAAATTACTCTAATCGAAAGTTTTGGAAAGGTAAATTACTTTTCTGCGATGGAGCATGCTGCATTTATTATCGGGAACTCTTCAAGCGGAATTATTGAAGCTGCCAGTTTTGGAAAATTTGTTTTAAATGTTGGTAAGAGGCAAGAAGGTAGATTACAAAGTGGAAATTGTATAAACGTTGCATTTGAAGAAACTGAGATGACTTCAGCTATCTTAAAATTAATTGAAATTCCTGCAACCTTTACAGAAAGAAATCAGTACGTAAAAGATAATACTATTACTGAGGTAATGAATATTTTAAGATCAATTGGAAATGGAGAGTTTTGAAAAATATATACTTAACGAAAAGTCATCTGTAAAAGATGTGTTAATTCGTCTGGATAAACTTGCTGCCGACGCAACAGTTTTCATTACCAATAACGTCAATAATCTAATTGGCGCAGTAACAGATGGAGATGTACGTCGTGGCCTAATTAACGGAATTCTATCTGATGACAACGTCCTTAAAATCATTAATCCAAATCCTAAATATATTCGTAAAGGAGAAAACTCAATAGCCAAACTTATTGAATTTCGTACAAATAACATCTTAATCATTCCTGTTTTGGGAAAAGACGATAATATCATTTGTAATGTCGTGAATTTACGTCTTCACAAGTCATATTTACCAATTGACGCAATTCTAATGGCTGGTGGTCAAGGAAAACGTCTGAGGCCTTTAACGGAAAGTACGCCAAAACCATTATTAAAAGTAGGAGACACACCTATTATCGAAAGGAATATTAATCGATTATCAATGTTTGGAATTGATGATATAACACTTTCTGTAAATTATTTAGGTGAGCAATTAGAATCTTACTTTAAGAACGGGAGTGAAAAGGGAGTGACCATGAATTACGTCTGGGAAAATGAACCTCTTGGGACTATAGGTTCAGTCGGATTGATTGATAAATTCAAAAATGATTATATTTTAGTAATGAATTCTGATCTTCTAACCAATATTGATTTTGAATCTTTTTTCTTAGACTTTATTAATTCTGATGCGGATATATCAATTGTTTCTATACCATACAAGGTAGATATTCCTTATGCGGTTTTAGAAACAGAAAACGGAAATGTAAAAAGTTTAAAAGAGAAACCGAGTTATACTTATTATTCTAACGGTGGAATTTATCTGATGAAAAAGGAAGTTTTAGAGCGAATCCCTAAGGGTAAGTATTACAACGCCACTGATTTAATAGAGAATATTATTGCCGACGATAAAATTGCTAAAACCTATCCTTTGGTGGGTTATTGGCTAGACATTGGAAATCATGAGGATTTTAAGAAAGCTCAATTAGATGTAAATCGCATTCAATTTTAATGAAACCTTTAATTATCATACCGGCCAGAGGAGGTTCTAAAGGAATTCTAGGAAAAAATATTAAACTGCTCGGGGGTAAACCTCTAATTCAATATACAATTGAAGCGGCGCTAAAAGTTTTTCCCAAAGAAAGAATTATTGTTTCTACGGATGATGAACAAATAAAAAAAGTAGTAGAAAATTTAGGGTTATCCGTTCCATTTTTACGACCTCCAGAATTAAGCTCAGATACTGCATCATCTTATGATGTTCTTCTGCATACAATGAATTATGCTGAGCAAAATGCAATTGACTATGACTTAGTCGTACTCCTTCAGCCCACATCCCCTTTTAGAACATACATCCATATTAGTGAAGCTTTAAGTTTGTTTTCTGCAGATTTAGACATGATTGTTTCTGTTAAAGAGGCAGATGAAAATCCATACTACTCATTATTCGAAGAAGACAAAAATGGCTTACTCGAAAAATCAAAGACAGGTTCTTTTACTCGAAGACAAGATTGCCCAAAAGTTTACAGCTACAACGGCGCAACATATATCATGAATAAAAATAGCTTACTTAAAGGCTCAATTAGCGAGTTTAAAAAGGTAAGGAAATATGTAATGTCACCTATAGATTCAATAGACCTAGACACAATGCTCGATTGGAAATTTGCTCAAATGGTACTTGATGAAAAAAAAAGTTAGCGTGATTATTTTTCATTTTCATAACTCTTCGCAAAACCAAATATTTTAAAAATTAGAACGAGTAAAAATAAACTCTGAGTAACACTCATAATTATTAGTGTCGCGTAAATAGACATATCAAAAATCATCGGGGGAATTGTTATCGAAATAAGTAACATTATCGCCCCTATCAAAGAAAGCTTAAAGAAATTACTTTGCCGTTTTAAAATAACGGGGATCGAAGTTATGGGTGAACTGATGAAGCTTACCATTAGCCAAGGAGACATTATTTCTGCAAAAACACCTGCCTCTCTCCATTTTTCACTAAAAACATACGCGAAAATTTCTTCTCCAAAAAAGAATAAACACGTAAAAGGAACAACAGATAATAAAATTAAACTCAACACAGAGGTTTTCATAATCGGTAAAATACATTCAGCTTGATTTACTTTTTGAGAACATTTTTGAAAAAACACTTGTCCTATAGCAACTCCAATAAAAATTACTGGAATTTTTAACATTCTAAACGACAGATCATATAAACCGTAATCCTCTTTTGAGAAAATTTTAAGAATTAATAAAGCAATTAATAAATCTCGGCCCAAGTCCATTAATACATGAGGAAGACTAACCAAAGGAAACTCTTTATTTTTTTTTGCGACAATTACATTTCTTGGGGAGTTCCATGCGATTTTGTACTTTTTTTTTGCCCAGATAAAATCTCGAACAAACCAAAACATTGAAATAAATGCTCCGGCTACCATTCCTATAATAAGTCCCGCAGAACCAAAGCCTAACCAACCTAGACCAATTTTAGTAGTATTTGAAACCAAGGAATTACTTAATCTAGTGTAGCTAATGTGGCTAAATAACTTATTACGGATAGCCCAGTTTGTTCCTAAGTTATCTACAGCAAGAAACAATATAGCTATAGGAATCAATAGATAAAAAATAGAAGAATTAATACTCAACGAAAATCCAACCGGGAGAATAATAACAGTCGAAGCAATTAAGACAACGACGATTGTTGTCCTCAACGACAATAAATACAATCTAAAAGAATGCGAATTATTCTTAATGATTGGGAGGGCTATCTCATAACGCAGAGTGGCAAATGCTGCCACCAAAGTAACTATTCTAACAAACAACCCTAATTCTGCTCCTTCTTCTGGAGTGTATATCTCGGTTATGATTGGCGTGAAAATCAAACTTAAAATCTGTGCGGCAACAGTTCCAGACATTAAGACTAGAATATATTTAACAAAATCAGATTTTAGAGTAACTAGCTTAAGCATCATAAAGTAGTTTGTTATTCTGAATCACGTTGAAGCTACGCTTTTAATATATTCTTTAAATAGATCTCCATTCCTTCATCGAAACGAATCGGATTTGAATAATTAAGGTGTTTCTTTGTTTCTGTTATATCCGCCAAAGAATCTCTTACATCACCAGGTCGATCGGGTCCATTCACTATTGTTGTGTCTTCATTAAAATGACCACTCGCTGACAATCCTTTTTTGATTTCAGTCATCACTCCATTTAAAGACAGATATTCCCCACAAGCAACATTAAATGCATTACCATAGGCTTCAGGATTATCAATTGACAAACCAAGAATATTTGCTTTAACGGCATTCATTACAAATGTGAAATCTCTAGTTTGTTCACCATCACCATTAATGGTAATTTGCTTTCCTTTCATCATAATGTCAATGAATTTAGGAATTGCTGCTGCATAAACACCGTTGGGGTCTTGTTTAGGTCCGAATACATTAAAATATCTTAATCCAATCGTTTCAGTTTGATGTAGTTTATGGTAAACTTTCGCATACTCCTCATTCAAACGCTTTGTTACAGCATAAGGTGAAAGTAACTCCCCTTCTTCCCCAATTTTCTTTGGAGAATTCTTACTGTTTCCATAAACAGATGAAGAACTAGCATACACAAATCGTTTAATTCCTTTTTCGTTAACCGCTTGAAGCATGTTAAGAAAACCCGTTGCATTCACTCTATGTGTATTATGCGGCAGCTGAATAGACCTTGGTACTGAACCCAAAGCGGCTTGATGAGAGACTAAGTCGATTCCATCCAACGCTTTTAAACAATCATCATAGTTAGTTATATCTCCTTTTATGAAATGAAATAAACTATTAGATTCGAACTCTTCCAAGTTACTGTATCTCCCTGTTGACAAGTCATCAAGGACAGAAACTTCAATCTCATTCTTCAAGAGAAAGTCAACAATGTTAGAACCAATAAAACCTGCTCCCCCTGTAACAAGAATATGGCTATTCTTCAAATTAGTTACAGCTATAGTGAGTTCCTTATTTGGCATAATTCACTGCTCTCTTTTCCCGAATCAAAGTTACTTTCACCTGACCAGGATAAGTCATTTCAGTTTGAATTTTTTGAGAAATTTCAAAAGATAATTCGTCCGCTCTAGCATCTGAAACTTTATCACTTTCTACTAAAACTCTTAACTCTCTACCTGCTTGAATTGCATATGCCGTATTTACACCATCATATCCTAACGCAAGGCTTTCTAGGTCTTTCAAACGTTTAATATATGATTCAACAACTTCTCTACGCGCTCCTGGTCTTGCTCCAGAAATAGCATCACATACTTGAACAATAGGAGAAATAAGTGTCGTCATTTCAACTTCATCATGGTGAGCACCAATTGCATTACATACATCTGGTTTTTCTCCATATTTCTCAGCCATTTTCATTCCCAGAACTGCATGTGGTAATTCTGGCTCATCATCTGGAACTTTACCAATATCATGTAAAAGACCAGCTCTTTTAGCCAGCTTTACATCTAATCCTAGCTCAGCTGCCATGATTGCACATAAATTAGCAACTTCACGTGAATGCTGTAATAGATTCTGTCCATAAGAAGAACGGTATTTCATTCTACCAACCATACGAACTAATTCTGCGTGTAAACCGTGAATTCCTAAATCGATACAAGTTCTACGCCCTGTTTCTGCAATTTCTTCATTCAATTGCTTCTTCGTTTTAGCGACAACCTCTTCAACTCTCGCTGGATGAATTCTACCATCCGAAACTAACTGATGTAATGCTAAGCGAGCGATTTCTCTTCTGATTGGATCAAAGCAAGATAAAATTATTGCTTCCGGTGTATCATCAACAATAATTTCTACTCCGGTTGCTGCTTCTATCGCACGAATATTTCTTCCTTCACGACCAATGATTCTACCTTTTACTTCATCTGATTCGATGTTAAAGACAGAAACTGAATTTTCAACAGCTTGCTCAGTTGCAACTCGTTGAATTGTCTGAACAACAATTTTTCGAGCTTCTTTATTCGCAGTGAGCTTTGCCTCTTCTGTGATCTCATTAATGTGAGCCATTGCGTTTGTTCTCGCTTCATCTTTCAATGA
>TARA_B110000285_G_scaffold233272_1_pt1 | contig 13091 bp, 32 predicted proteins | sample TARA_B110000285 | Tara Oceans TARA_B110000285 (sample SAMEA4397756) | marine metagenome | biome: Polar Biome; feature: [SRF] surface water layer (ENVO:00010504); material: water (ENVO:00002006), including particulate matter (ENVO:01000060) such as... | depth 5 m
ACTACATTGTTGCTTGCGTCTACAAGTAATGCGGTAAGTTCACTTGAGTTCGTCGTTGGAGCTGAGGTAAAAGACAGCGTTCCGTTTACCTCTACAGTATCTGTAGATAGCTTAAGAGCTGAATCTGTTCCTGCTCCATCTTCCACCGCTTTCAGTGAAGACGTTATACCGTTTGACTCTAATTTTAATATGGACGTATAGGTGTCCTTAACTTTATTTCCTGAGAGAGTTGCCATTTGCTTAACTTTGTGTTATATGCAAATTTAATAAAAATGGCGAAGCGCTCGAAAAAGAGTATGTTTCGGGACTTTAAGTATAAAGACCCAGATAAGATAGGTAGGGCCTACCTTAAGTATTTAAGACTAGCGACCAGGGATATTACAGGAAACTACGATGTAAAGGAAAGTGAGTTGAACTTCCTCGTTTTTGTCTACGACTACGAATTCTTTACAATAGACCATGTAGCTCAGAATTATTTCTACCACCGGCTCAAGCTTGCTCAAAGGATTATATATCCCTTGCAGAATAAAGAATACATCTATAAGTACTATGATAGATTAGCACCAACAACCTATGAGGCTGCTATTTTTCATGAGAGCAAATGGAAGTATAAGGTAAGATATGCCTTGACCCAAAAGGCAAGGCTACTAGTTCAGAAGTACTATAGAAAGATAGAGGGGGAAGAACAGATTAGTGTGCCGACTTAACCTTGAACTCAGCCTTTAGGCTCGCATTTTTATGCGGGACGAACTTACCATCATGAGGCATGAGGAAGTGCCGCCCCTTCTCAGTCATCCAATGATAACCTGAAGGAGCGTCGACCATTACTTTTTTACGACTTGCTTTCATTTCTTATTATTAGCTTCATTTTTTATATTTAGCTACTTTACCTCCTTTTGAATAACTAGTGCCTACATCTCTGTAGCTTCCTTTAGAGCTAAGTACTTTTTGAGTCTGAGCTAAACTATTCTCTAAAGACTTTCTCTCGGCTGCTGTCATCTTCTTAGGGAATCCACTTGACTTAAGAGAGATGCCTGACTTTAAAGCATTGGAAATTCTCCTAGCATTTGCGTTAGCACTGTTCTTTACCTTTCTATCTTCAGCGTCAACCATCTCCTTGGTTATCTTCCCGCCTTTGTCAAACCTTCTATAAGAAGGTTCGTTGCTAGTTTTCTTAGCTCCTGTTACAGGAAGTGTTGTTCCCTTAGGAGCACCTGGTGTTACCCCTCCTGTTTGTCGAGGTGCAGGTAGAGGAGTGTAACTGTTCTTTATGTCCTGTAAGACTGTGGGAGGTAACACAGGAGTCCTAGTCACCGTTTTCATGATTTTCTTCTTAGGCGGGTCTTGTTTTCTAGTTGCTTTCACTTATTTATTATTTTTAGGTTTATCCTTGCTTCTGTTACGCTTAGCAGACATAAATGTCTTTGTAGTGTGGTCGTAATCCTTACCATCACCATTACCATAAGTACCTGCATCACGATTAATCTGTACTAACTCTCCTCTGCGCTTGCGTTGTCTAGGCTTTCTATCGTACACCTTAGCGTAAGCATTCTTAACTGCTCTAGCCACTGGGTTGTTTGCGTAATATCTAGCTGACTTGCTTTTCTTAGCTCTCACAGAATCTGTATCTTATTAGTTTTAAGAGTGTTACAGTTGCAAAGATAAGTAATAATAAGGAAGTGTAGTGAGTTGTCTTAGGGAGGAATGATTAAGACACAACGCGCCGTTCAAAACGGCTAACTTGTGTGTCCCATTATCTTAATAGAGTAGGTCGGTGTCCTTAAGAGAGCCGACATTCTTGAGACTAAGCAAAGTTACGGCTTTTTTTTAATAAAGTCAAGTGGGTATAAATACTCAATTTGAATATGGTATTGAAACAGATTACCTGTTATCATTGACATACGGTACTAGTATTAAATACCTAGTACGAAAAGCACCACATATATAGGGACTGTAAATTTTTGTTAGAAATGTTTAATTTGGGGATTATATATATATATAGACGGTAGCATGCGTGAACCGAAACAGATATCCAAACCCCACCCCTCGCCGTAAGTATAAATACTCATGTAACTTTTGAGCTTTTTATACTAGGCCTTAAAGTCTTTGACTATGTAGCGTAGGTGTATATACTCAGTACGCATACGCAGTCATTATGCTTAGGTGTTTGTGACTGGTAACATGATGTACACGCACAAAGCATTGAGACAATCACCCCTTCCTTTTCCTATATCCCTAAGGATATACAATTGAAACCCAGCTTAGGGTCTTTAGAGACCCTGGTTTTTGTCCTTGCATCATGACACATCATACACCGGCACATCATGCATCACAGAGGCTGCGAGGCAATTATTTTCACAATTCTAACCCCTAAAGGGTTAAAAAACTAATTTGAAAAAAGATTGATTTGTAACATCCCCTAAAGGGGATAATAATCTACCCCTAAAGGGGTAAAAACTTGACAAGGCTATTATACTATAAGGGCAACTCAGCAATGGAGTTTGGTTGCACTAAACAATTCAACAGATATGGCAATAGTTCTGAAAAGCAAATCAAGCAAAGTATCAAGAATCTACGATGACCAAGTCATAGAGGCCGTTAAAAGTTACACTTTCACTGCAAAGAAAGACTTTGGTACTTGTGATATATCAAGTAAAAAGATAAGCAAAGGTGATAAGTGTGAGATGCTAATCTTAGAGGATGGCACCAAAGTAACTACGTTACTAAGCACGACAATTGCCAAAGGCAAGAAGGCTGGTAAAGTACAGAGTACTTCTATTCCTTCGAAGAAGGTAGCTAAGCCAATTGCTAAAGCAATAAAGAAAACGACTGCTAAAGCAGTTAAGGAGACTTATAGTAACGAAGTTATCCAAGCTGTTTTCCTAATAACCATAGCAAAGGATGATGCGGCAAAGTACAAAGTACTAATGTCTCTTCCAATCAATGTTATGACTCAAGTAATTACATTAACTAAATAAAAACAAGACTATGCTCTTTAATGAAGTAGTAATCTCATGGCTCGACATCAATGGTTTACCATTAGACTTGGATATAAAGTCTATGACAACAGAACTGAAAAGTTCTTTATGTGAATTCGTTGACTGGTACTATGTAGGATGTGATAACCCATTTAATAATTAAGACTATGAAAAACAAGACAACAAGGGAAGATGTAGCAGAATGGTACGCCGCTGAACTGCTTATCACTACTGACAATCTCTACGGAGATATTGAATGGCTAGTTTTAAATCTAAAAGATTCAGCATTCGATGAAATTGACGAACTCTATGATATACATGTCAATGAGGAGGAAACAGATGAAATTAACCATATAAATAAATAACAAAGACTATGAACAAGCGAGAGAAAATGCCCAAAAAAGAATACTTCGAGATGCGACTAAGTAATGCTATTGAAGATGGTAAACAAGACAAAGCTGACTACTATCGTAGTAGACTGGCTGAACTTTCACAATCTGTTCCATCTAAAGAGGAAAGAATTACTCTCAAAGAGGCTGGAATGTTTGGCTCAAGAGATACTCTTCAAGAGGCTTTTGACTATGCAGAGATGATGTCCAAGTCAATGGAGTCAGCAATTCATGCTATAACTCCTGTCTATGTCTTGTACAACACTATAGCAAAGCAATACGATTTAGTCCCAAAGGCTAAGTAGTTGCAGAGGGGATTGAGTTCCCCTCTTTTATTTTATTAATTAAAATTCAATGACTATGACTAAGAAAGTAATATGGCTAGACAATGACAACGTATTCGTTGTTAGGAAAGGTAAGACTTCCAACAATAAAATTAGTGACGGCAAGGCTTTGATTCAGACCTATACTTTTAGTCATAAGCAATGGCTATTAGCTACTACTAGTAGCGGATTCGGAATGAAAAAGTTCTTTGCCTTAGATGGCAGTAATTGCCTTGACTGCCCCTACTCTGTAGGCAACGGCAATGGAGGTTGTTATACTCACAAGTTCAATCAATACGTCGGCTTTCTTTCCTTGCTACGTAGTATAAAACACTCTGACCTTACACCATTAGACAGAGACAAGCAAGACGAAATCATGAAGATGAGTGCTAATACTTACGTAAGGTTTGGAACTTATGGTGAGCCATCTCTCATGCCGACCAAGGTGGTAGAGGCTATGGTATGGGTAGCAAAGTCTTGGACTGGGTACACTCACCAATGGAACAAGGATTGGGCAAAGGACTACGGCAAGTGGTTCATGGCTAGTACACATAGTCAAGAGGAGGCTAATGCAGCCTCTGACAAGGCTTATCGCTCTTTCATAGCTACCACAGATGGTACGGAAAAGGCTGTGTCTTGTCCTGCGTCTAAAGAAATGAATTACAAAAGTGATTGTGCTTCATGTGGTCTATGTAGTGGACTACTTGGTAAGGGCAAGAAAGACATAAAGATTTTACAACACTAAAAAAAACAAAGACTATGTATACAGATAATAGATATAGTAACAAGTACACTGAGGCTCTTGAAGACTTCGAATGTTTCGTAAGAAATATATTAGATAGCGAAGAGTTGACTGATAAAGAAAAAGTTGAAACAATTAAAAAACAATTATAAGCTATGGGACTTGACATGAATTTAATGCAACGAATAAGAAAAGAGGAACACATAGAAGATACTGACGTTGAGTTGGTATACTGGAGAAAAGCTAATGCTATACATAGCTTTTTTGTGGGTGATACTAACTATGAAAGTTGCGACTCTATAGAGGTAACTAAAGATATGCTTGGTGAACTACTAGATAAGTGTACAGATGTGCTCAAGAACAGAGACAAAGCAAAGGATATACTGCCTACAAGCAGGGGATTTTTCTTTGGTAGCGACCACTATGACGATTATTACTTTGACCAATTACAAGAAACAATAGATAGTATAACTCCTATACTATCTGATGGAGACATCAAAGATGGAGACCTTTATTATTACGGATGGTATTAAATACTTAGACTATGTATAGAACAAACTTTTATTTTACCAAGCACGGCAATGACTACAGAACGCTATGGCACGTACAACATTGTACAAGGCCAGGCTCAACCAAGGCTTACAAAACCCTTGCTAATTGGCTAGATAGGGGAATCATCGAGTCATATGCATGGGAACGTGCGACGTGATTTTATTGCCCCCTTTACTACTACGTAGTATTTTATTAATAGAAAATAATACTTGACAAACCCAATCCGATGATGCTATCTTGTATACGCACAACGGCAACACTAACCACATTCAACTTAATTAAAACCACGATTTATGAAAAATGTTATTAAGAGATTACTCGGTATTGACTTACTAGAAAACAATGTACTAACGATGAAACGCGAAAATCTAAAATTACGTGCAGATTTATCTATGTCTAATGAGACACAAAACGATATACACGCCGCTGTTAATGAATTGACAGAGATGGACTGGAATGAGATAGCTAGAGACGAGTTTAACTATAGTGATTTAGCTGAGGCTATTGACTTGGAAGGCCTAGTAGATAACATAGACACCTCAGACATAGCCTACAACGTAGACATCCAAGACTTAGCTTCATATATAGACACTCAGTCTGTTGCTGATGAGTTTGACTTGGAGGAAGTTCTAGAAAAATCTGAAATCAACATAGATAACATAGCGGAGCAAGTAGTAGAGCGTATCAAAGAACGTGAGGGGCTACAACATATGCTTGTCGACAATGTTTCCGACACAAGCGAAGAGACAGGAGTAAATACAGATTCTGTACAATCTATGATAGACAACGCTATTCAGCAGTTTGCTGACAGCTTAGAGGTTATGGTATCAGCTAAAATAAACTACTAATGAAAGCATTATTTAGATGGGTAGATATCGACGAAACAAACTCTCTTCGTTTCATTGACCCTTACAAAGGTGCCTTTGATACCACTTACACGGAAATCATTGACATACTGAATGAATGGAACATAGATATGCAAACGGAATACGAAACCATTCAGCAGTTTAATGACAACGAAGAGTATTATTCAATAGAATTAAAACTAATAAACTAAGACTATGAAAAAAGAAAATAACACATTCGCATTATTCATTAAGGACACTTTGGCTTTATATGGTAAAGATGGGCTATACCCCTACAGCTGCTCCGATGATGTAATTGAAAGTACAGCGGAACATTATGGGACTACATGTTGGGATTTTAAATATGATAGTATAGATAGCGAAAATGTAAGCAAAATACTGGAAGCACTAGGTTATTATGAATTAGGATAAACAAAAAGACTATGGACTTAATAGTAATTAATCAAGACGAAAGCGATGCAGGACGTATCGAGCAAGAAGTAGAACACTTTCTTTTTACACTTAGACAATCTATAGAATACATTAATTCTAATTATCCACATGTAGAATTCTATTACTATGATAACACCTCTATGGATTTTATCGAGAATGAATTTGACACAGATTGTTATCACTTAATACGAACAAGACCAAATTTTCATTGGTAAGAAACATTAAAAGACTATGAATAAACAAGAAATAGAATCACTAAAAAGCCGCATAGATATGCTTGGCTTTGACTATCAACGCATGAGCCAAAGCGGTCAGCAAGTATACGATAGTATATATAAAACTTTACATAAAACTTTAGACAAACAAGACTATGAAAACAAATGAATTAATTGCAGAGTTTATGGGTATAGAAAAGAAAGTATTTAATACTGGAATACTAAACTACGGCTATGGCGGTAGTTGGTATGAGGAACACGAATTGTCTTATAAAGTTTCTTGGGACTGGCTTATGCCCGTTGTAAAGAAGTGCTACGATACTAATAATGTCACTTGTGGTGAGTGCGGTAACATCAACCATGTAGACGAAAACGATGACGAAATAGAATGTACAATTTGTGGATTCACGTCTGAACATTCTGATTTCCCAGACATATACATAGGCTATGTAGATGAAAACTTAGTTGGTGACATAACGCATGGTCTTGTAGATTGCGACATAGAAAAAACATTTATAGCGGTAATAGAATTTATTAAATACACAAGACTATGAATAATTTAGAGAAAGCGTATCAGTATTTTGTTATGCAAGATATAGGTGTAATCATAGATGATGGGAGCCTATACATATTAATTAATGATTTAGATGGACACGAGGTTCAATTATCTCAATCAGAAGTTGATTACAGAGCAGAATTGTATAATGAGGAATTCGAAAAAGAATAGATATGATAATAGCATACTTTGAAACGACCTCGACCTCAGAAGAGGTTGGACGCTACCTAAATGAGGAGGCATACATGAACGACTTACCTAGGCTTGAGGCACTAGCTAAGGAGTGGAGAGGCTTTATAACTGAGTCTGTACAGATTTAGATAAAAATAATCTCCCTAGTAATCAAGCAGTTAGCCACGTTTACGAAAAATAAATGGGTAATTACTTGACATTGGTATCATCATCAACTTATATTTGCAATCACATTCAACTAAAAACAAACTTTATTATGAGCACATTTGAAAGAACATTCGAAGTATTACAAGAGACAGGTCTTAATTGGTCAGTAGCGAAAAAGCCTTTAGTATCTGAGGATGGATTACCTACGGAAAGCTATGGTATATTCCGTAACGACAGCAATCAATGGTTAGGCACGGCAGGAGAACGCTATACACCATACCAAAACCATCAGCTTGTAGAGCGGATGGTAGAACTTACAGACACGGCTGGTATTCCTATCACCAAAGGCGGTAGCTTACAAGGTGGTAAAAAGATATACCTTCAAGCAGAACTTGAGCAAGAGCGTGTAGGGGCTTCTAATATCAGAAGATATATAACGGCTATGAATTCTCATGATGGCTCGACATCTATAGCCTTTGGCGTAGCTAATCAAGTAATCATATGTAGCAACGGATTCTACCGCACTCTCAAGGAGATGAAGTCTAAGCACCGCCACACTCGTAACGCTGAGTCAAGCATTGATGTAAGTATATCTCAATTGCAGAACGCTATCAGAGAAGAGTTTAATCTAATTCAAACGTACAAGGCATTTGATGCGACGAAGATAACCGATGAGGCTGTTGACCGTACTATCCGTGCTATGTTTAACGTAAGTCTTGATGAAAGGTCTGAGAACGTATCAACTCGTAAGACAAACCAATTGCAAAGTTTCTCTGACTCTCTAGTCACTGAGATTAACACACATGGAAAAACTCTATGGTCTTTGTTTAATGCTGTTACTCGCTACACTAACCACGTTTCTGCACCTAGCGATGAGGATGCAAAGAAAACTTACCTCATGGTAGGCGGCGGATACAAGTTATCTAATGTGGGGTACAATGAAGTACTTAAGATGGTGGATGCTAACGCTTTAGAAGACTTTGTAAATGTATAGGACTTTAATACTAGTAGATAATTTTATACCTATAGGAGTTAAAAGACTCAATAAGAATATCATTAGTATTAAAATACTAAGTAAACTGCATTTAGTTAGGAAAAAGCGGCTTTGGTAACCGCTTTTCTATATAATAGAATATAAATCATTATCCCCTTAAGGGATAATGGTTTATATAATATATAATAATATATAATATATAATACATTCATGAGAAACTTTTTTTATACAGCTTACCTTTTTGTCAAAAGACTAATGCTTCGTGCTAACAAGTTCATTACGCCACCAAAGACCCATGTAATACACAGATTCTACAAAGACAGTCAAGGTTGGTTCATAGACCTACCTAATTGGATTGGCACTAAGGCTCAGTTAGCTATGGTAGAGGGTGCAGATATATTCTTAGACAATATATCTGACCACACGTCAGAAGTTTACGTAGAGATGTCTACTCAAGAGATGAAGGGTAACCAGTATCAGCTTAAAAAATACATGGACTGCCAAGATGGTGCGATGTATTCCTACGTCAATAGCAATGAAGACATAGATGCTATGTGGCTATGTGGAGTAACAGAATTCGTATTCGGAAGTATGCCTGATAAAATTTATTGTCGAAAAGTCTTTGTCAAGTAATAATCAATTCATAAATTGCAGAATCCTTTAATTAAATACAATGGAAAAACTCAACAAAGCACTTATCAAAGTGCAATCGGAACTCAAAGCACCTAAGAATCAGCGCAACAATTTTGGTAAGTACAATTACCGCAGCGCAGAAGATATACTAGAGGCTGTTAAACCTCTCTTAGCTAGTAATGGCTTGTCTATGACTATATCTGATGAAGTCGTAGGTATAGGTACGTTAGCGTTTATTAACGCTACCGTAACCATATCTGATGGTTTAAATAATTGGTCTGCTTCAGCACAAGCTGGTATAGACCCTAATCGCAAAGGAATGGATATAGCTCAATCCTTTGGTAGTTCTAGCTCATATGCTAGGAAATATGCACTCAATGGTATGTTCTTGATTGACGATACAAAAGATGCTGATGCTACGAACACTCATGGTAATCAAGCACCTCAATCACATACAACAACAGCCTCTACCACATCACCCAGTTCAGATGCTTTTCAGAAGTCTATTGATTACTTAAAATCAGCTAAGGACAAGGCACAAGCCTTTACTATGATTGAGGGTAAGTATGGAGACACATTCTCTGAAAAGCAATTAGGTGCGCTTAAAAAGTTCGTTAAGTAATGGATTTCGCTGTAAAACTCCAAGAGGTAACAGGCAAGGGTTATCTTTCGTACTCGGCCCTCAAATACGCTGCGGATGGCTCTTCAGACCAAGACATGAAGCTGTTTGAATTGTATATGAAAGGCCTGCTCCGTAAGAATTCTCCTGCGCTGTCCTTTGGTAAGTTATACGATTGTCTATTACTCGAACCTCAGAAAGCGCCAGACCTTTTCTGTGTCTTAGATGACTCTGATATAGTTGAGGAATTGAAAAAAGATTACAAGAATCCCAAGGCTTCTAAGGTCTACAAAGAGCGGACAGCCCACGCTCTAGAAGAAGCTGAGAAGTCTGGTAAGACTGTAGTCTCCAAAGATGATATGTCGATGGCTAAGAATATGATTCTTCGCCTCGACGCATCTGAGGTTCTTGACGCTGAAACAGGTGAGATTAAAATGGTTCGTGACTATCTAAAAGGAGATGCTCAACATGAGATTCTTAGTTGGATAGGTGAAGTACCTGTTCGTGGATTCCTTGATGTATTAGGTGATGGGTTCATTACCGACAGCAAGAGTACACGTTCTATAGCTGGATTTAAGTACGATGTCAACAAGTTTAACTATGACATCCAAGCTTACATCTATACACAAGCAATGGGTTGCGATACTTTCTATTGGGTAGTCCAACAGAAGTCAAAGCCTTACTTGTGCGCCGTTTACAAAGCTTCAGATTCTACCTTAGCAAATGGTGAGCGGAAGTTTTGGTCTGCAATAGAGAACATCAATGGATGGCTCTCTAATCCCGCAAAAGACACAAGTTCTTTTGCTTTATTTAATGTAATTTAATTTAATCAACATGTCACAATCACAACAAAACAACAACTCGCCTTTAGTAGGCTACTGCGAAACTCCACGTATTGAGTCTCGTTTCTCTTTAACTCTTACTGAGTTAGAAGATTTAAAGCGTTATGCAACTCAAGGTAAAGAAGGTAAGCCAGGTCGTGTTTACTTGACTGCTGTATCTGGAATGAGTAAAGCTAACAAGCCTTACAACATGATTAAGGTATATGACCCGAACGCTGCTACTAATCCAGTAGCTCAGCCAGTTGCGCAAGCAGCAACTGCAGATGATGGCTTGCCGTTCTAATGAATACAGATTCATTTCAAGGCGTTATGTCACAGAAGTGGAGTAATGCTATTGCGATGCTTATGGCTTTGGATTGGGGACTCAAATGTGAGTCCCTAAATCCTCCATATGCTGAATTCATATCGCCCAAAACAAATAGTAAGCTCAAGTTTGAGATTTACTTTACCAACTACTACGTCGACAACAGCGAATCGTTTATTAGCACTGAGCATATTGATACTAAATCTGTTGGCTTATCTAATTTCACGGTAATATGTATTTGGAATAAACCGAACAACAACTGCGTAGTACTCAAGACAGAGGATGCGCGTATGTTGATGCAGAACAACGATAACAAGTTCCCTTTAATACAGCTTGTTCCTTTAATCAAGAGAAAATTCGAGATAAGTGTCAACAAAATGGACGATGCCGATTTACCAAATGATACTGTTAGTCAGTTACAAGAAGGGTAAGGCTGTGCTTAAGAAAGAGGTTAATATAATCTCTAAAGGTGAGAATGTAGCTGAGCTTAACAGAAGAGTTACTACAATAGAAAGAGTAAAGCAATCCGTTTACGGAAAGAACAAGTACAACGACGTTCTTATTTTAAAAGTAATAGATAAAAAACTAATTAGTTATGGAGTTCAAGATTAAAGACCTTGAGTATGCACTAGCGCGTTACACCTCAGTAATCGGAGCTATTGAAGACAAATCAGATAGGGTTAACACTAATAAGCGCCAGGCATTCATAAATGCCTTCGCTGAGAAGTCTAGCATATATGATTTAAGAGATTTATTTAATATAAAAGACACCAATAACATTAGGTACGCTATAAAAAAGCATGAGGATAAGTATTTAACTTACTTAGACTACTGTGATAATTATAGGACAGCTGAGGCTGTTAAGCACATGATGATGTCTAATAAAATACTAAAGTATGAAACAGTTTTGGAGAAAGCAGAGACACCTTAGATACACCAATAGATATCTTGCTGATATCCGTTGGGACATCATAAACACGGTAGTATCTGCAAGCGCAACTGGATTCCACAACAGGACAGATTTACACCTAGACAACCTAGGTAGCCTTGTAAGAAAATACGAAAGAAGAATAAGATTACTTAAATTTTAATCCAATGGCCTACAACAACAACTCTGAGCATAAGCTTATTATAGATTGTGTTCTTGAACAAAACGCACGACTTTTTCAGAATCTTGGTATGGATTCACCTCAATCCGATTATCATAAAGCAAAGGTTCAGGAAAGGCAAAAGCTTCGTAAGATTCAACACTTGGACGAGGAAAAGATTGCTAGGCTCATAAACGACTCTTTAAATGACTGATAATGACGATAGATTCAGAAAAGCTGTTAAGCTTATTCTGTTAATGCAAGCCACCCTAGAGCAAATGGATGAGCTAAAAACTACTGCTATATATCAAAAAGATATTAAGCAGTCTATGAATAATCTTGAAAAGAGAATTGAAAGATTCATAAGACCACATGTGCAACAACTCGGAGAGACTCAAGAGTTTATGATGATGCAAATATCTAGAGGCGTTGATAAAATCGTTAATTCCACCTTAGAAGACCTTCACAATGAATAACAGTTATACAGGCCGGGTAGTCAAGGAGCAATCAAGTAAGATATCAGCAGAGTATAGAGGTGTCGTATTGTTTTGGAATAGTTTCTCTAAGGAGCACAACTTTGAAAACAACAGATTACGCCACAACGTCATAATGAAACACTCATTCTCTAAAGCTTGTAAGGAATTGACATCGCTAACTCTTGCGGAGATAGGTAATGTTATAGATAAAGACCATTCATCTGTCTTGTACGCTATCAGACAACATGAAGCTAATCTAATGCACCTGATTAACTACGAGCATATTTACAACTTAATGTATTCAGGTATAAGAAAATCTCTTAACAGTGAGTATGATATCCTGTCTGCAACAGAGTTAAAAACAGTTAAGGAGTTAAGATTTAGGCTCATTGAGGTTTCTAAGAAATTAAGATTTAAGATTTTAGAGATAGATGAATTGAAGTGCTCCGAACCTCATCTAATCGTGAGGATAAAAGAGGAGAACATCTTCTTGAAGAAACACAATAGAGAGATATACGAGCGTAATAAAAAATTAAGCTCTGAGTTACTAAGATTAAAAAACCTAATATGAAAGAAATGAAACAGTTCCTTCGCATAGCAAATGCAAGGTTAAAAAAGTTGTATCCAAACAAAATGCAACGCAGAGCCTGGGCTGCTAAAATGTGGTCTAGTTATATTGAGCGTAAGAGATAGAACAAGGTGAGGTGGTTGTACTAATATTATTAGTCTTTACTTGGGTAAGT
>TARA_B110000285_G_scaffold69870_1_pt1 | contig 13086 bp, 13 predicted proteins | sample TARA_B110000285 | Tara Oceans TARA_B110000285 (sample SAMEA4397756) | marine metagenome | biome: Polar Biome; feature: [SRF] surface water layer (ENVO:00010504); material: water (ENVO:00002006), including particulate matter (ENVO:01000060) such as... | depth 5 m
ATGCGCAATATTATGGCATTTATCGTCGGCGGCTTGTTCGGCGCAGGGCTATTGATCTCTGGCATGACGAACACGCTAAAAGTGCAAGGCTGGCTGGACATTTTTGGGGACTGGGATCCAACTTTGGCCTTCGTCATGGGCGGCGCTATCCTCCCAATGGCCGTCGCTTGGCGTTTTGTTGAAGGACGCAAACCTGTGTTGCGCGACCACTTTGACGCGGCGCCCGACCCTAAAGTGGGTCGTAAACTCGTCGTGGGCTCCGTACTTTTCGGGATTGGTTGGGGCCTTGCTGGGCTTTGCCCCGGTCCGGCACTCGCTTCACTTAGCTTTGGCGGCTTTGGTGGGATCGTTTTCTTGATCGCGATGCTGTCAGGCATGCTTTGGGCACCAAAACTACGCACGGCGCTGGATTAATGGGAAAAGCGACGGTAAAAGCGGGAATGGATATCCGCCAAATCACCCCCGCCTTTGCCGTCAGCCCCCAAATTGACCCCGCCGATTTACCCGCGATCGCGGCTGCAGGCTTTTCATGTGTGATCTGCAATCGCCCCGACGAAGAGGTACCTAGCAGCCACCAGGCAAACGCGATACAAATCGCAACCGAAGCTGCGGGCCTGCAATTTGTGCGCCTTCCCGTCACCCATCAGGGGCTGACAGCCGACATGGTCGCGCAACAAAAAGCGGCAATCGATGACGCCAAGGGGCCTGTTTTGGCCTATTGCGCATCTGGTACTCGGTCGTCCATCGTTTGGTCACTTACCCAGGCGGGTGAAATGGCGACCGATGACATCATCAAAGCGACCCAATCTGCCGGATACGAACTTGGCGGAATGCGTGGGCAACTTGACCAGATAGCAAGTCAAACTTAGTCGACACGCGCGATTTCGGCAGACTTCGGCGCAGGTATGTCACGCAGCTCTGGCTCTGGCGGTGCCTGAATGCGCACGGCCCGCATCCCTGCTGACTGGCCCAATCGGGCCTTTCCCACCATAACATCATCTGGCGCAAACAATCTGACCGATCCAACCGTGGCACCCGACAGCGGCAAGACATCACCAACTTGCAGTCCATCCACGTATCCCAAAGTAAGATGCATTTTGTGCAAAACCGCCTGCAAGGCCGCAGGCGCTTGAGACACGGCAGCGTACATCCGCCTGTCCCATGTTCCGTCAATCATAATTTCTGGCCTAGAAACGGTTGCGGATTGATGGTTGGGTAGAAAAATGATCATTTCACCTTGGCGGGCATCAGGAACCAAGTCCACAGTGACTCGCATTATGCGGTAATCTGCATCGGCCATTGCCAAGCTAGCCGCGCGCAAACTTTCAAACGGATCACCCAAGGTCACATCGTCGACCCAACCGTCAAGATCGGACCCTTGGGTCGTTTGCGGCAATAACGATAGCACCCCTTCACATAATGGCGCCGCAAGCATCATATCTGTTCCGGTATGCGCGCGGTCGGGCGCGTTTTTGTCGAAAATTTGCCCATGGTTTGCACTTCATTTGCAGCGGCCCGCAATTGCACATCCAACGCAATCAAACCGACCAAAACTCCGCCGCGCTCCAAGCGAACAAAACTCATCTCTTCAGGCAGCGTCGCCATCATCGTGTCCAACGGTTTCAAGTCTTCAGTGACCTTTGCGACCGTCAACGTCATACCAAGCGACCGATCAGCCGCGCGTGTCATCGCTAGCCGCAAAGCACGCGTCGACGTCAAAGGAACATCCACAGCCCCCGCCGTGGGCCGCGCTGTCATACGTTCAAGGATGGTATTATCAATAGTCAAAAGGGTCTGCGCCCCCTTTTTGGCAAAGCATTCCGCACCAGCAATCTACGCCGTAATTGGTTACTGATTTGCTAAGATTGCCGTCGCAGGCAGTACAACGCGAAATGCAGCCCCGCTTTGGCCCGGAAGATAGGTAATCTGCCCACCCAAACGGTTCATAATTTCGCGGCAAATCGCCAGCCCAAGACCCGCGCCGCCCGCCTTACCTTCATCCGAAACGCGGGCGAATTTTTCAAAAATAATCTGCTGATTTTCAGCCCGAATGCCACTGCCATTGTCAATAAAATCAACACGGTACGCGCCATTATTGCGTGATACTTCAATCCGCAGAACGGGAATTTGCGCGTCACAATATTTATGCGCATTCGCGATCAAATTAATAAACACCTGCACAAGTCGATCCAAATCAGTGCGCAACATTACGTCTTCTGCGGCGGGCGGGCGCTTAATCTTCAAATCAACGCCATGCCCTGCCACACTGACCGCACGATCAATCAACGCCTTTAGCCCACCAGTTTGATCTTGCAGCACGACCTCACCATTGGCGAGCACGGACAGGTCCAAAAGATCATCCAACAACCGCGTCAAACGCAGGGTTTCATCATGGATAATGCCCGCATATTTGCCCTGCTCAGCAGCCGTCATATCGCTATCGCGCAAAATCTCAGAAAACGACCGGATGGAGGTCATCGGCGTGCGCAATTCATGGCTAATCTGACTGAGGAACGCGTCTTTTTGCACCGACAAAGTCGTCAACTGCTCGTTGGCATCACGCAGGGCACGCGCGGTGCGGTCTTGCTCTGCGGATTTGGCTTCAAGTTGGTTGGAATATTCCAAAATCTGGGCGGCCTCGTCGGCCACGGCGATCAAGTCCTCAACAGACACACCACTACCGTCGGTTAACTGGCCAATCATGGCGTGAGCTGTGGCCGCACCGACCGACCCAGCCAATTCACGTTCTAGGTTTTCAATAAATTCTGATGTGACATCAGGCAGGTAGCCGGATTTTCCTTGCCTGTACGCTACGCGTTGAAAAAACGCCTGCGCCTCGGTGCCACCAATTATGCGCTGCGACATAATCAGCAAATCTTCGGCGCTAGCAGCACTGGTCCGCCATGGCTGCGATCCGGTTGAATGATCAAATAAGTTGACGAATTGAGCGCCTTGTAAACGCTCCAACGGGGTTGGAAAACTGAACACCGATCCGGCAAAGAACATCGCCGTATTCAACAACATTGACCACATAATCCCATGCACCAACGGATCCATCCCGTCGATCCCAAACAATGCATCAGGGCGCAACCAGCTGATCCCAAACGGACCAAGCGTCGCCAAAGCGTCACTGATCACCGCACTATTGTCGAAGCTAGGCAAAAACAACGTCCAGCTCCAGACAACAAAGCCAGTGATCAGGCCCATCGCCGCCCCAACCCGCGTGGCCCCACGCCAGAAAATACCACCGATCAGGGCAGGCAATACCTGCACCGCACCGGTGAATGAAATCAACCCAATGGCCGCCAAAGCGGTCCCGCCACCCGACACACGGTAGTACAGGTAACCAAGCAGTAAAATGCCCGCGATAGACAGGCGCCGCGACAGCAAAATGACATAACGCACATCGCCCGAAACTGTGGCCTCGCCACCGCTGCGGGTCGTCAGCCAAATCGGGACCACAATGTGGTTGGACACCATCGTCGCAAGCGCGATAGTCGCCACGATGACCATTGATGTCGCGGACGAAAAACCGCCCAAGAACGACAGCATCGCAAGCCCGTTTTGGCCTTGGGACAGCGGGACGGTGAGAACGAACAAATCGGGGTTGGCCCCTGCCGGCAACAGGCGCAATCCGACCACCGCAATTGGCACCACAAACAGGCTCATCAGCATCAGGTATGCGGGGAACGCCCAGCCCGCGATGTTCAAATGGCGCTCGTCGACGTTTTCGACAACCAGCACCTGAAACATCCGCGGAAGGCAAATGAACGCCGCCGCCGATAAAAAAATTAAGCTGAACCAGCGCGCCCCGTCTTGTTCCCATCGTGAAATCGGGGATGCGTCGATTTCGGCCAATATTTGCGCCGGACCACCTGCGATGCCCCAAACGACGAACACACCAACGGCGACCAGTGCCAGCAACTTGACCACAGCCTCAACAGCAATCGCCATGACAATGCCGTGGTGACGCTCGTTCGAATCCAAATTGCGGGTTCCGAAAAGCACGGTAAAGATGGCAAGCCCAACAGCCACCCATCTTGCCCCGCCCGCCAGCTCATCGGGCCCCCAAGGGCGGCCACCTGCATCGGCGAATACCGAAAACGACAGGGTCACTGATTGCAATTGCAGCGCAATATACGGCGTGCCTGCGACCACGGCCATTAATGTCACAATGACGCCAAGCGATGTAGATTTGCCAAACCGCGACGATATCAGATCAGCAATCGACGTAATTCGCTGGGTCCGGCCAATGCGAACAAGACGTCGCAGCACCCACCACCAGCCAACCATAACTATCGTGGGGCCTAAGTAGACCGTAACAAATTCCAGCCCTGATCGCGCAGCATAGCCGACAGCGCCGTAAAACGTCCAAGCGGTGCAATAAATCGACAGCGACAGCGTATAAACGACAGGTGAATACAGCCAACCGCCAAAGCCCTGTGCCGCTCGGCGCTCAGCAAAAAACGCAACCGCAAACAGAAACGCCACATAAGCAAGAGCGACGGCAACAAGAACATTAAAGGCGACCATGTGATTACGGGGTCTTGGGCGTATCGGTGGATACGACTCGTGAAATGGCGGCAGCCAGAAGGATCAGCAAAACCCATACGACAAATATATACACAGTCGCGCCGCTGTTCAGTGCCGCTTCAGACCACAGCATTGGAATCGCCAACAGAACCACGCCGATCACTGGCACAGCACGGGCCAAATCGCGCATCCGGCGTTTGCGGTAGGTATCTTTGGCAAGAAACGTCGCTTGCTTGGGCGCGGGCGGGGTCATGTGGCTTCCATCAATTCACGCACGTGATCGCGGACCTCAGCATTTGAAAATGGCTTTGTCATGAAATGATTTGCACCCAAACGTTCGGCCAGCTCACGGTCGCGGGCTTGGCCACGGGCGGTTAACATCATCACAGGGATCTTGGCGGTCTCAGCAGTCGCGCGCAGATCGCGCAAGATATCAAACCCACTGCGGCCAGGCAGCATGACGTCAAGAATAATAATGTCTGGCGGCAAGGCCAACACCTTGTCCATCGCGGACATGCCGTCTTCGTGGGTATGAACGGTCCAACCATCGCGCGACAGTATGAAACTGATCGCCTCGATGATATTCGGTTCATCCTCAATAAGTAGGACGCGCTTGGACATGTGTTGTTTCTCCCCCGTCGTGGCGCGACTATCACGGCAATCTGGCAGGCTGTCAAAGCCGATCAGCGTATCGCAGATGGCTCACGGCGCGCCGCACAGCCATCGCGGGGACAAATGCGGCACGAAACACCCCCTGGGATGGGCTCTGTAGTGCCCTGAGCAGGGTCAGGAATTATCAACATCGTGGCATGCAAAACAGGCGGAGCATCAAAACCAGCGGCACCCACAGGGGTCGCAATCGCATAACATAAAAACCGCTGCTCAGTGGCATCAGGCAAAGCGACCTCTGCGCGGATCGGCTGATTTGGGCGACCAAACGCAGTGAACAACGGCCAAAGCGGACAACCAGCCCCCGCGCGCGGCAGTGCAAAACCGCTTACGGGCTTGCGAAACAGCATCGCACCGGACGCATCAGCGACAGCCAAGCCCATTGGCAGATGGCCATCCGCCGCGGGTAGGCTCGACAACCGGCGCAGCACGGCATCAACAGGCGCATGAAACTGATGCGACAAAGCGACAGGATCATAGTCAGCGTCGCGCGCAGTTTGGGCGAACTTGGTCAGCGGCATCAATGCTGCATCCGCATGATAGGTTTGCAAAAATCGGGTCATCAAATCGGCGGCTGCGTCGCCGCGTGGGGTCATGTCTTTGACCAGCTTTGGGATATTGACCTGCCCTGCGCGCTCCAACCCTGCAATGTGATAATCCACTGCGGCCAAAGCCGTTTCCACCTCATCCACGGGGGCAGATTGCGGCGGTCCGTCGGTATCTGGTGTATCAAGATAGCGGATCAAAGCCTCGGAACTGGCAGCAAGGCGGACGCTATCGTCATAGATATTGCGATGAAAACGGGCCTGCCAATCGGCATCGATCCGTTCGCCGCCAACCAAAATAGACGCAGCCGACCTTACAGCCGTCACCGCCGTGATGACTTGATGCAATGATCCGGCCAACTCGGGGTCATATGTCATGCGGTCGTTTAAGACCTGTACACGGTCATGCAACGCGGCCAGTTGTTTGGATTGGGCTACAATCAAAGCGGCCCAGCCTGGATATCTTACAGCCATATTTTCGGCGCGGTCCAATTCAACCTTAGCCGACAGATTGGTGGCCGCACTGTGCAATTGATCCAACAATGACGTATTCACGCCTTGGCTTAAGCGCTCCGGTGCAACGGACAATGCGAGCGCGACATCGGACAGCAATTTTCCCGCGATTCTGCGTTTGTTATGCTCAATCAGGTTTAGATAGGACGACGAAATCCCGACCATCTTTGCCAAATCAGCCTGCCTGATTTCCTGATCCAAGCGGATATCTCGAATGCGGGTGCCAATAATTGGATCAATGGCCATCTTGATTTTTCCTGTGCTTTCAGTCCGTTTCTGCAGGTGCGAGAAAACTGATTTACAAAATTCACAAACACATTGTGCATTAATTTACCAATTCGTCCAGTGGCCATCGGTGCGTGGTTGCCGCAAAGCGCCTCCACCCTGATGGTAATTGGGCACGAAAGTGTAGGTTGCGTGGGCGAGGAGGTCCGCACAGCTTTAAATCCAAAGGGAGGATAATAATGTCCAAGTCCAATTTCTCACGTCGCGGCGTGCTGAAGACAGGCGCCATTGCTGGTGCAGGTCTGGCACTTCCGACGTATCTGAGCGCGGCAAGCCACACTGGCTATACAAATGCGCCAACTGGTTCGACGGTTAAGTTTGGTTTCAACGTACCACAAACTGGCCCATACGCCGAAGAAGGCCTCGACGAACTGCGCGCGCAGGAACTCGCTGTTGAACACATCAACGGTATGGGTGACGGCGGTCTGCTGAACACGTTCTCTGAAAAGAACCTGCAAGGCGACGGTATTCTCGGCAAGAAAGTCGAATTCGTTACTGGTGATACACAGACTAAATCTGACGTGGCACGTGCATCCGCACAGTCCATGATCCAGAAAGATGGCTGTGTCATGATCAACGGCGGGTCTTCTTCCGGTGTTGCTATTGCGGTTCAAGGTTTGTGCCAAGACGCTGGCGTGATCTTCATGGCTGGTCTTACACACTCCAACGACACGACCGGTAAGGACAAAAAAGCCAACGGCTTCCGTCACTTCTTTAACGGTTACATGTCCGGTGCTGCACTCGGCCCAGTTCTTGAAAAAGAATACGGCAACGAGCGTCAAGCATATCACCTGACAGCTGACTACACATGGGGTTGGACACAGCAGGAATCCATCGCAGCTTCAACAGAAGCACTCGGTTGGACAACTACTCAGAACGTCCTGACACCAGTTGGCGCAGGCGACTTCTCGTCGTACATCGCACCAATCCTGAACTCCGGTGCTGATACATTGATCCTGAACCACTACGGTGGGGATATGGTTAACTCGTTGACACAAGCCATCCAGTTTGGCCTGAAAGACAAGCAAGTAAACGGCAAAGACTTCACCATCATCGTTCCACTCTACTCGGAATTGATGGCTGCTGGTGCTGGCTCAAACATCCAAGGCGTATTCGGTTCCATGAACTGGAACTGGCAGCTGCAGGATGCAGGCACAAAAGCCTTCACTAAGTCCTTTGGCGAAAAGTACGGCTTCCCACCATCCGGTGCGGCGCACACATGCTACGTTCAGACGTTGCTGTATGCGGATGCGGTTACACGTGCTGGCACGTTTAACCCTTGTGGCGTTGCAGAAGCTCTCGAAGACTTCGATTTCGACGGCATGGGCAACGGTCCAACCTCTTACCGTGGTTCCGATCACCAGTGCTTCAAAGACGTGCTGGTTATGAAGGGCGCAGACAACCCAACCAACGCATTCGATACGCTCGAAATCGTGGAAGTAACTCCACGTGCGCAGGTTGAGTATCCTGTTGATCACCCAATGTTCGCTGGTGGCGATCTTGGTGCATGTAACCCAGGCGCGTAAGCGTTATCGGTTTGCGATATCGGACCGGCGGCATGTAGTGTCGCCGGTCCACTACCGCCCCTGACACAGGGGACAATCCATCAGACATGAGACGGGGCAAGGTCCAATGGACGCATTTATTCTTCAAATTCTCAACGGCTTAGACAAGGGCTCGGCATACGCCTTGATCGCCCTCGGCCTCACACTGATCTTTGGCACGCTTGGCGTCGTCAACTTTGCGCATGGCGCATTGTTCCTGATCGGCGCATTCTGCGCGGTGACGGTGCAAAAAATTCTTAGTATAAGCTTCGAGACGATCGATCCCAACCAAACCGACTTCTTGGGAAATCCGCTTAAGGTGGCAACGCCATATGTGGAAAAATGGTTAGGGACAGACATGGGGATGGCCATCCAAGACTGGTCGGTTCCTCTAGCCATTATCGTCGTTATCCCCGTGATGTTCTTCCTCGGCTGGGTCATGGAACGCGGGTTGATTAAGCATTTCTACTCACGCCCGCACGCAGACCAAATCCTTGTGACCTTTGGCCTTGCCATCGTCATCGGTGAAATCATTAAGGCGTTTTACGGTGCCAACCCGATCCAGACCCCTGCCCCGTCGACGTTCATCGGCACGGTTGATGTTGGCGCATGGCTTGGCATGGACCCCGGTTCTGTGGCCTATCCAACATGGCGCTTGGTCTATTTCGCCTTCTCGGCGGTGATTATCGCGGGTGTATTCGCATTTTTGCAGTTCACCACCTTCGGGATGGTTGTGCGGGCTGGCATGGCCGACCGCGAAACTGTGGGGCTGTTGGGCATCGACATCGACAAACGGTTCACATTCATGTTCGGTCTTGCGGCAGCGGTCGCTGGTATGGCTGGCGTGATGTACACACCGATCCTGTCTCCCCACTATAACCTCGGCATGGACTTCCTTGTGCTGTCATTTGTTGTGGTTGTTGTTGGTGGCATGGGGTCGCTTCCGGGTGCGGTACTTGCAGGCTTTATGCTTGGTATCTTGCAGTCTTTCGCCTCAATGAACGAAGTTAAAGCCCTGATCCCAGGGATTGACCAAATCATCATCTATATCGTCGCAATCGTCATTTTACTTACCCGTCCACGCGGCCTGATGGGTCGCAAAGGCGTGATGGAGGAATAATCATGCTCGGACTTAACACACGCGATTTCAAACTATTCATATTGGTCTGCGTTCTTGCGCTTGCAGCACCATTCTTACTTAACCCCTTCCCGACGGCATCAGCCTTAGGCGAAAGCTTTAACGCAGGCTATCCGGCCTTGATGCAACGCTTTGTCATCTTCGGCATCCTTGTGATCGGGTTTAACATTTTGTTCGGCCTGACAGGGTTCTTGTCGTTTGGTCACGCAGCATTCTTGGGTGTGGGATCATTTGCTGCCGTTTGGATGTTTAAGCTGCTGTCATACAACGTGGTGCCAGCAATCATCCTTTCGGTCATCGTGGCAGGCATCTTTTCGGTCGTCATCGGCTATGTGGCACTGCGCAGATCAGGCATCTATTTCTCGATCCTGACGCTCGCCTTTGCACAAATGATGTATTCTATCGCCTTTTCCGACTTGGCGGGCAAAATGATGGGCTTTACACTCACAAACGGCGAAACAGGTTTGCAGGTCTATAACGACGACCCACAAATCCTGATGGGACCAGATTCACCAACAACACCGCACTTCTTCGGGTTGGAAATGAATTCACAGTTCACATGGGATATCGGCGGCTGGTCGTTTGTTTTTCAAAACGGCTACTACTTCTCAGCCTTGTTCCTGATTGCAGCCTTCTACCTGTCGATCCGCATTTTCCGGTCCCCAATGGGCCTGATGCTGCGCGCGATCAAATCTAACCAGACGCGGATGTCCTATACTGGGATTAACACCAAACCCTATATGCTCGCGGCCTTCGTGATCTCTGGCATGTATGCGGGTCTGGCTGGCGGTCTGCTGGCAGCGATGGACCCACTGACTGGCGCAGAACGCATGTTCTGGACGGCATCGGGTGAAATCGTTGTGATGGCAATCCTTGGTGGGGTTGGTACGTTGATCGGTCCGGTACTTGGCGCAGGCATCATCAAATACCTCGAAAACATCGTCTCGAAAATCAACGACAGTATCCTGCACCAATGGTTCGCCATCATGCCTGACTGGTTGGACAACGTCCTTGTGACAATCATCCACCCGTTCATCGGTAAAGGTTGGCACCTGACGCTTGGCTTGCTGTTCATGGCGGTTGTCATCTTCTTGCCCGGTGGGCTTGTGCAAGGTGGCGAAAAGATTGGCGAACTCTTCCGCCGAAAGAAAACTGACGACGCCGCTGATGGCGCGAAAATCCCAGCGGAATAAGGAGAAACAACAATGGGTATCCTTGAAGTCAAAGGCATCAACAAACGCTTTGGTGGTCTGCAAGCACTGGGTGACGTGAACCTCAGCGTGGCAGAAAACACCGTACACGCAATTATCGGCCCAAACGGGGCCGGTAAATCCACACTACTGAACGTGCTGGTCGGCAAACTGATCCCAGATTCTGGGTCTGTTATGTTCGACGGGCAATCGGTTTTAGGACGCAAGCCGCACGAGATCAACCAGATGGGCATTTCTCGCGTGTTCCAAACACCGGAAATTTTCGCTGATTTGTCTGTGTTTGAAAACGTGCTGATCCCCTGCTTTGCAAAACGCGATGGGTCTTACAAACTGCAAGGCATTGGCGCGGTATCTGGACACGGCGACGTGCACGACATGGCAGAGGCCATCCTTGCCGACGTCAATATGCTTGATAAACGGCACATGATCGCATCATCCCTGTCACGGGGTGACAAGCGGCGCTTGGAAATGGCGATGTGCTTGGTGCAAGAACCAAAGCTGCTGCTGCTTGACGAGCCAACCGCAGGCATGGCGCGCGCTGACACCAACAACACCATCGATCTGTTAAAAGAGATCAAGGAAAAGCGCGACATAACCATGTGCATCATCGAACACGACATGCATGTTGTGTTTTCCTTGTCCGAACGGATCACCGTTTTGGCGCAAGGCATGCCGCTTGTTGAAGACACGCCCGACAACATCAAAGGCCACCCTAAAGTGCGCGAAGCCTACCTCGGCGAAGCACAGGTGTAAGGATCAGCTATGACCGCTCCATTCAATAAACACGCCAATAACGCGGCCACCCACCCTGCCTTTTTGTCAGTCTGGGAAATTGAGGCCTATTACGGCGAAAGCTATATCGTTCAAAACGTCAGCTTCAACATCCACGAGGGCGAGATCCTCGCGCTTTTGGGCCGTAACGGCGCAGGTAAAACATCCACATTGCGCACCATCGCGCGCATGGGTGATCCGCAGCTTAAGCATGGTGAAATCTGGCTCGACCACAAACCACTGCACAAAATGAAGTCATGGGAAGCCGCCCAAGCAGGGATCGCACTTGTACCAGAAGACCGCAGCATCATCGCGGGGCTGACGGTCGAAGAAAACCTGCAGCTTGCGCAGATTGCACCACCAATTGGCTGGTCGCTTGACCGCATCTACGACCTGTTCCCGCGCTTGGGCGAACGGCGCAAACAAGAAGGCGTGACTCTTTCTGGGGGTGAACAGCAGATGCTTGCCATCGCACGCGCCCTTGCGCGCGACATCAAAGTGTTGCTGCTCGACGAACCCTACGAAGGTTTGGCACCAGTCATCGTGCAAGAAATTGCCAAAACTCTGAACCTGATCCGCGATCAAGGCATCACGACAGTGATCGTCGAACAAAACGCGGTCGCGGCGCTAAAACTCGCTGATCGGGCGGTGATTTTGGACACTGGCACAGTGGTCTATGACGGATCCGCCCAAGAAGTACTGGAAGATGAACAACTGCGGGCGCAATATCTCGCGATCTAAAGTTTGAACCGGAGCGGCCTAAAAACCGCTCCGAACCGCTCCAAAACGGCGTGCTATATTCCGCCACGTCATTTTCCTGACCACCGTGCCTTCCCACGCGCCCGCTGGTCGCGTATAAGTCCTGTAATAACCAGCACGAGCTGGGCATAGTTTGGGCAACGGGCCGAGGAAAATATGACTAAAAAAACCTCCCATGATAGTGACGTCAGCTTTATTGCGTCTCTCGCAGAACTTTTACGCGACAATGACCTTACAGAATTGCAGGTCAAACGCGATTACGGCGAAAATGACAGCCTGAATGTGCGAGTCAGTCGCCAGACACAAACCATTGTTCAAGCTGCATCAGCCCCCGTGGCCATGGCCGCGGCACCTGCAGCGGCCGCAGCAGCACCTGCAGCGGCAGAAACCTCCAATGATCCAGCAGCGCACCCCGGTGTCGTACCATCACCAATGGTCGGCACGATCTACATGGCCGCCGAACCTGGTGCCGCTGCATTTGTGTCCGTTGGCACAACCGTCGCCGAAGGTGACACCATCTTGATCATTGAAGCGATGAAAACGATGAACCACATTCCAGCGCCAAAGGCTGGCACGATCAAACGCATCTTGGTCGAAGACGGCGGTGCCGTTGAATACGGCGCGCCACTTGTGATCATCGAATAAGGCAGACAGCATATGTTCGATAAAATCCTGATTGCGAACCGTGGCGAAATTGCGCTACGGGTTGTGCGCGCTTGCCGCGAAATGGGCGTCAAATCCGTTGCCGTGCATTCCACCGCAGATAGCGACGCAATGCACGTTCGCATGGCCGACGAGGCGATCTGTATCGGCCCGCCATCCTCGGCTCAGTCATATCTGTCGTTTGCGTCGATCATCGCGGCTTGCGAAATCACGGGCGCACAGGCCGTTCACCCCGGCTATGGTTTCTTGTCTGAAAACGCCGCTTTCGTGCAAGCGCTCGAGGATCACGACATCAAATTCATTGGCCCGACGGCTGCTGACATTTGGACTATGGGCGATAAAATCACCGCCAAGGATACGATGAAAGCCCTCGGCGTACCTTGCGTGCCCGGCTCTGCGGGTGGTGTACCCACACTAGAAGACGCGCAGCGCATCGGCGCTGAAGTCGGCTATCC
>TARA_B110000285_G_scaffold230917_1_pt1 | contig 13065 bp, 8 predicted proteins | sample TARA_B110000285 | Tara Oceans TARA_B110000285 (sample SAMEA4397756) | marine metagenome | biome: Polar Biome; feature: [SRF] surface water layer (ENVO:00010504); material: water (ENVO:00002006), including particulate matter (ENVO:01000060) such as... | depth 5 m
TAAAAGAAAAGTGCTACAGGTTTTTGGCTATAGCTACTTGACGTTTCTTCTTTGGAATCTATTAATTACTTGGTGGTTAATAAATTCAACGCTTAGTGGAATGCTTTTTGCCAATTTTTGTAATAGTCTTTTTTACGCACTTGTCTTCACCTGCTTTTCATGGGCAAAAAGAAGGCTACCTAACCGAAGTGCCTATTTATTCTTCATTGCACTTTGGCTTGCTTTTGAAAAACTACATTTAAGCTGGGACTTCTCATGGTCATGGCTAAATCTTGGAAATGTATTTTCTGAAAATATATATTGGATTCAATGGTATGAATATACTGGTGTTTTTGGAGGTTCATTATGGGTTTTATTACTGAATGTATGGCTATTTCATCTTTTTAAAAATAACAATAGTGTACTTGGATATAAATTTTTGGTCAGAAAAATGATAGGTCCTCTCTTATTTATTTCCCTTCCAATTGCGTTTTCGCTTTATTTATGTGAGAAGGTAGCAGAAGGTGATAAAAATATAAGCGTACTACTCCTTCAGCCTAACATCGACCCTTATAGTACTAAGTATACATTAACAAATTCAAACTTTTTAAGTCTTTGGAAAGAGCAAGTACAGCCTTTTTATTTAGATAGTCTTGACTATATACTCTCGCCAGAAACCTATTTTGCCGAAGGATATGGAGAAGAGTTGCTCGAGTTTCAAACCTCAGAATTACATCAAGAACTAAAAAAAGAATTAGCTAAAATCCCAATGACACAATACATTACGGGAATTCAATATTATGATTTATATGTACAAGAAAAAGCACCTTCATTAACCGCCAACCTTATTAGAAAAGGACTTTGGGCAGATTATTATAATAGCGCATTGGCTGAACAAGATAATAAAACTTCCCAAATTTATCATAAATCGAAATTAGTGGTAGGTGTGGAAAACATGCCATTCAAATCGGTTTTAAAGCCCTTACTAGGTGATATTTTACTCAATTTAGGAGGAACAGTAGCAAGTAGAGTCACACAAAAAAGACGGCGTATTTTTTCACACATCAATCCAGCACTAAAAGCAGCCCCTATTATTTGTTGGGAATCTATTTTCGGAGAATTTGTAACTGGTTATGTTAAAGAAGGAGCCACCTTTTTAGCGGTTATTTCTAATGATGCTTGGTGGGGGGAAACACCAGGTCATAAACAATTATTAAGCTACACCAGGTTACGTGCCATTGAAACTAGAAGAGATATTGCTCGCAGTGCAAACACCGGAATCTCTTGTATCATTAATGCAAAAGGTGAAATTTCGCATCAAACTTCCTATAATAAAAAAACTACAATAAGAGGAAGGGTTAGTGGTAGAGATACTCTCACTTTTTATGTTCGTTTTGGAGATATTATAGCTCGTTGTTCTTTATTTATAGCAAGTTTATTTTTTCTGCTAGCAATAAGCCGTAAAATTGATCCCAATGGCATTACCTAAATTTAAATTTAGGTTATTCAAAACATTACCCCTAAAAACAGATATCAAACTTAATTATGAAAGAGAATAAAATCTATACTAAAACTGGCGATCGTGGAGTTACCAGTTTAATTTCTGGTAAAAGAGTTCCTAAGCATGATATCCGTATTAAAGCGTATGGAACTATTGATGAACTAATAGCCTGGTTAGGACTTATTAGAGATAATACGATCCATACCGGAATACAAGCGAGTATTCTAGAAATTCAAAAAAAATTAATGTCTCTAGCGGCACAATTAGCTATTGAATCTGAAAAAAAAATTCCTAAAAATTTAATTCCTATTCAATCAAATGATGTTACCGATTTAGAAAACCAAATTGATATACTTACTAATAAACTTTCGCCCTTGAAAAATTTTATAATTCCTGGAGGTCATATTTTAATTTCTTATGTACATCTTGCACGTTGTGTCTGTAGAAGGTCAGAGCGTTATATTACTGAGCTTAATGAAGAAGTTAAAGTTTCGTTCGCGCTTATTGCTTATATAAATCGTCTTTCAGATTATTTTTTTACACTTTCAAGGTTCTTTGCAGTTGAATTAGGAGTCGAAGAAATTAAATGGAATGGAAACTAAATTCTTAAATTACTTGTATAGTTTTTATAAAAATCTATTTTTGCAAAAAAAAAAAGAACTATGTATTGGACTTTAGAACTTGCTTCCTACCTTAGTGATGCCCCATGGCCCGCAACAAAAGACGAATTAATTGATTTTTCAATTCGAACAGGAGCTCCTCTAGAAGTAGTTGAAAACCTGCAAACTATGGAGGATGAAGAGGATGTTTACGAATCAATAGAAGAGATATGGCCAGACTTTCCCCAGGAAGATGACTACCTATGGAATGAGGACGAGTATTAATCCATTCTTTAACGAATTTAAAAAGTCTCTTCAAGAGGCTTTTTTTTTAATTACTTTTGAATTTAATTAAAGACAATATTTCTAGAAGTATATGAGTATTATAAATAGCATCTTAAAAACATTTGTAGGAGACAAGACAAAAAAGGATTTGAGTCAAATCACTCCTTTGGTTGCAGAAATAAAAAGCCATCAGAAAAATCTTGAAACTCTTTCCCATGATGAACTTCGCCAAAAAACAATCGCCTTTAAAGAACTAATTTCCGAAGAAAGAAAAAGCTTTGACCTGGCAATAGAAACCTTTAAAGAAAATGTTCAAAAAACAAGTGATATAGATGAAAAAGAAAGTCTGTACCAACAAATTGATACTCAAGATGAAGAGGCACAAAAAGCAGTGGAAGCCCTCCTAAATAAGATCCTTCCTGAAGCCTTTGCAGTGGTTAAAGAAACTGCACGTCGTTTTGTGGAAAATACAAGTATTGAAGTAACCGCTTCAGCTTATGACAGAGAATTATCCCAACAAAAAGAATACATTCAGCTTAAAAGAGATAAAGCTTTTTGGTTGAATTCATGGGATGCAGCAGGAAAACCTATTACCTGGGACATGATTCATTATGATGTTCAACTTATTGGAGGAATTGTTTTGCATCAAGGTAAAATTGCTGAAATGCAAACAGGTGAAGGAAAAACACTTGTAGCTACCCTTCCTCTATATCTGAATGCGCTTACCGGTAAAGGAGTACATTTGGTGACTGTAAATGATTACCTCGCAAAAAGAGATAGTGCATGGATGGCTCCAATTTTCCAATTCCATGGAATGAGTCTAGACTGTATTGATTACCACGCGCCAAACAGCCCAGAGCGTCGCAGAGCATATCAAGCTGATATTACCTATGGAACTAACAACGAGTTTGGCTTTGACTACCTAAGAGACAACATGGCCAATACAGCTGAAGATCTTGTTCAGCGTAAACATAATTATGCAATTGTTGATGAAGTAGATTCTGTTTTAATTGACGATGCGCGAACTCCTTTAATTATTTCTGGACCTACACCAGAAGGAGACCGGCATGAATTTGATGTATTAAAAACTAATTTAGGCAATCTTGTTTCAAAACAAAGAAGTTTATTGACAAGCGTTTTAGCGGAAGCAAAAGCAAGAATAAAAGAAGGTAACAGTGAAGAAGGAGCCATTCTCTTATACAGAGTATTTAGGGGTTTACCAAAAAATAAAGCGCTTATTAAGTTTTTGAGTGAAGAAGGAATAAAACAATTACTTCAAAAAACAGAAAATCACTACATGCAAGACAACAATAGGGAAATGCCCAAGGTTGATGCAGCTTTATATTTTGTTATTGACGAAAAAAATAATCAAATTGATTTAACAGAAAAGGGAATCGAGGCTCTTTCTGATCAAAACGAAGACAAAAACTTTTTTGTTCTACCTGATATTGGAGGAGAAATTGTAAAAATCGAAAAACAAGAGCTTGAAGCAAAAAAAGAAGCTGCTTTAAAAGAAACTCTTTTTAAAGATTTTGATATTAAAAGTGAGCGTATTCATAGTATGAACCAGTTACTCAAGGCCTACACGCTTTTTGAAAAAAATGTGGAATATGTGGTCATGGAAAATAAAGTTAAAATTGTTGATGAACAAACGGGACGTATAATGGAGGGACGTCGTTATTCAGATGGCCTGCACCAAGCTATTGAAGCCAAGGAAAGTGTAAAGGTTGAAGCGGCTACTCAAACATATGCCACCATTACACTTCAAAACTACTTCAGAATGTACCAAAAGCTTTCTGGAATGACCGGAACTGCCGTTACTGAAGCTGGAGAGTTTTGGGAAATATATCAGTTGGATGTTATTGAAATACCAACCAACAGACCTATTTCACGTAAAGATGATGATGATCTGATTTATAAAACTAAACGTGAAAAATATAATGCAGTAATTGAAAAAGTAACGGAACTCTCATTAGAAGGAAGACCCGTATTAATCGGAACTACGTCAGTTGAAATTTCTGAATTACTTAGTAAAATGCTTAGTATACGAAAGGTAAAGCACAATGTATTAAATGCTAAAATGCATAAAAAAGAAGCTGATATTGTTGCGGAAGCTGGAAATCCAGGAATTGTTACTATTGCGACCAATATGGCTGGAAGGGGAACAGATATTAAACTTTCACAAGTAGTAAAAGATGCAGGTGGTTTAGCCATTATTGGAACTGAACGACATGATTCACGTCGAGTAGACCGTCAGCTTCGTGGAAGATCTGGCCGCCAAGGAGATCCAGGTAGTTCACAGTTTTATGTATCGTTAGAAGACAATTTAATGCGTCTATTTGGATCGGATCGAGTTGCGAAAGTAATGGACAGAATGGGACTTGAAGAAGGTGAAGTAATTCAACATTCCATGATGACAAAGTCTATTGAGCGTGCTCAGAAAAAAGTTGAGGAAAATAACTTTGGTATTCGAAAGCGTCTTTTGGAATATGATGATGTAATGAGTGCACAAAGAGAAGTTATTTATAAAAGAAGAAAACATGCCCTACAAGGATCTCGTTTAAAATTAGATGTACTTAACATGTTATTTGACACCTGTGAGGAAATTGTTTTAAATAACAAAGATGCAAGTGATTATAAAAACTTTGAGTTTGAAATAATCACTCATTTTTCAATGACGGCAACAATTTCTGAGGAGGAGTTTGCAGATGATTCTGAAAATGCCTTAATTACAAAACTTTATGAGGCACTCTTAAAACACTATCAAGAAAAAACAGAATTGAACGCACAAATGGCGTATCCTGTTATTAAAGAAGTTTATGAGCGACCAGGTAATAAATTTGAACGAATTGTTGTTCCCTTTACTGATGGAGTAAAGTCATTAAATGTGGTTACCAATCTTAAAGAAGCCTATGAAAGTAATGGTAAACATCTAATTGAAGACTTTGAACGAAATATCACACTTGCTTTAATTGATGATACATGGAAAGTGCATTTACGTAAAATGGACGAGTTAAAACAATCTGTTCAGCTTGCGGTTCACGAACAAAAAGACCCCTTATTGATTTATAAATTTGAGGCTTTTGAATTATTTAAATCTACGCTGGGGAGCTTAAATAAAGAAGTGTTATCCTTCTTAATCAAAGGGGGACTTCCAAACCAAAGTCCTGCAAGTGTTCAAGAAGCTAAACGTGTAAAAGCAAATAAAAGCCTTAATACTTCAAAGGATGAAGTTTTAAACACAGAAGAATTAGCACAACGTAACAGAACTTTTGGATCTGGAGCGAGTCAAGCAGGTAAAAAAATGATTGAAACCATCACTAGGGAGCAACCTAAGATTGGAAGAAATGAAAAGGTTACCATCAAAAATGTTACTACCGGCGAGACTAAATCTGTTAAATTTAAACAGGCAGAGCCCCTTTTAAGAGAAGGTAGCTGGGTCATTAGTTCTTAATTTCCTATTTTTATAAAAAAAGTAGTAAGTATGGAAGCGTATGCTGCTGTTTTATTGTGGGTAATTCCGATGTTTTCTATACTTTTAGTCAGTGAATTTCTATATGGTCATTTTACAAAAAAACAAACCTACACTTTTATGGATACCATAGCTAGTTTGAGTTCTGGAATATCTATGGTTATTAAAGATGCTTTAGGGCTAGCTTTAATATTGATCTCATATCCATTCATACTAAAAAATATTGGTTTCTGGAAGCAAGAAAGTACATTAATCTTATTTATTACTGCATTTATATGTATTGATTTTGCTCAATATTGGATACACCGACTAGCTCATAAAATAAATATATTTTGGAACAAACATATGATTCATCATAGTAGTGAGGAATTTAACCTAGCCTGTGCTCTAAGGCAAAGTATTTCAAATATTGTAGCTTTTAATGCCTTATTTCTAATTCCAGCTGCATTAATAGGAATCCCTTCAGACATTATTATGGTTTTGACTCCACTTCACTTATTTGCTCAATTTTGGTATCACACTCGTCATATCGGAAAATTAGGTTTTCTTGAATACATATTGGTAACCCCATCACAGCATAGAGTTCACCATGCGATAAACCCTATATACATTGATAAAAATTTATCTGCTATTTTTTGTGTTTGGGATCGAATGTTTGGAACTTTTCAAGAGGAGTTAGAGGAAGAACCTCCAGTATATGGAACTCTAAAACAATCCAATAGCTGGAATCCAATAATAATAAATTATCAACATTTATGGGGTATTCTAAAAGATGCTTGGTATTCCCAGAGATGGGAAGATAAGTTAAAAATATGGGTTATGCCTACAGGATGGAGGCCTCAAGATGTGGAAAAGATGTTCCCAATTACTCCTCGCCCAGTTAACGATTCATTAAAATATAGACCTTTTTATAGTTCACAATGGAAATTTATAGCAGTCTTTCATTTTATTTCTCAAGTCATAATGTTATTCTTTTTCTTAACTAATTTTGGGTCCTTAGAAACTTCTTTTCGTCTTAGCTTCGGAGGCCTTTTGCTGTTTTCCATTTTCGGCTTTACGTCGTTAATGGATTTTTATAAATGGGCGCCAAACTATGAAATCTTTAGGGGAGTGGTTGGAATTGTATTTTTCCTAATTCCTTATCATCAATTTTTAGAACAAAAATATCCAATAATTACATTCTATTTTGTGATCTATTTTATTATGACACTTGGAATAGGGTTTTGGTCAAAAACAAAAGAACTGAATCGAAAATTAGCAATATAATGTCTAATAATACTTTAGACTACTTGCTTATAGGACCTGCATATCCTTTTAGAGGGGGAATAGCAGATACTCAGCATGAATTAGCAACAACGCTTCAAAAACAAGGTAAAAAGGTAAAATTGATAACTTTCACAAAGCTATATCCTAAGTTTCTTTTTCCGGGTAGTAATCCATTGACTTCTCTTGAAGCACCCGAAGACCTAATCATAAACATGCAAATTCATGCTTATATACCTTTTGGGTGGAATAAGGTAGCAAAAACTATAAATAATCTGAATCCAAAAACGATTGTTTTTAGATACTATACTCCATTTCTAGCACCTGCCTATGGATATTTAGCCAAAAAAATTAATTCAACTTCAAAGAAAATTGCATTAGTTGATAATTGGATTCCTCATGAAACTAAGATTTGGGATAACCTTTTAAATTGCTATTTTGGAAAACAAATGGATGGTTTTACAACCCTTTCTGATCATGTAGCTAAACAATTAAAAAAACAATATTCAAAACCTGTTTGGGCAGGATTTCATCCTGTTTCTAGCTCACTACCGCATCCGATTGAAAAGTCCTTGGCAAGAATAAAAATGGGAAAATCAGATAAAAATAAAATTGTTCTTTTCTTTGGTATTATTAGAAAATATAAAGGCCTAGAACTCCTCATTAAAGCTTTTAATGAAGCCCCTTTAAGAAATACTAAAAACATCATATTACATGTTGCTGGTGAGTGCTATGAAAACCCAAAAAAATATACTGATCTTGTAGCCCGATTAGGAATAACTGATCGTATAGTGTTTGACTTAAAATTTAAAAATTCTGAAGAAATTGCTCTTATTTTTTCAGCTGTAGATATAGTAGCACAAACATACCATACTGCGACTCAAAGCGGGGTAACACCATATGCTTATTTTTATCAAAAACCGATATTAGTGTCAGATATCCCTGGACTAAAAACACCTATTGAAAAAGACATAACAGGGATGTGGTCATCAAAAAAACCAAAAGAAATTGCAGAAAATATTAAAAAAATGCTAAAAGATGAAAACTATAAGAAGTATTGTGAAAACCTAATACTAGCAAAAGACCGTTATTTATGGAGTACTTTTTCAGAAAAATGGAATGCTTTTATTGAAAAAATTTAAACCGCATAGAACAGCATATCATTCAAATCGTCTATTTTTAAATTATCTAATGTTCAATTTATGAAACTATGCTCAGAAATCTAATAATCTTTCTGCTCTTTTACAGTCTTCCAATAACTCTTTTGGGCCAAATAAACACTGAAAATTATCGGTTGTCTATTCAAAAAACAAAGGGAGCTATAAAAATAGATGGTATCATAGATGAAACTACATGGAAAAATGCTGCAGTAGCTAAAGATTTTTTTATGATTACGCCGGTTGACACAGAAAAAGCAACTCAGTTTTCTGAAGCACGTATGAGTTTTGATGATGAAAATTTGTACATCGCTATCATTTTTTTCAATACTAGCATTCAAGGCGCCTATGTTGTTGAGTCTTTAAAACGTGATTTTTCTTTTGGAAAAAATGATAACTTTTTAGTGGCCATAGACCCCTTTAACAATCAAAATACTGGCTTTGCTTTTGGACTGAATTCGTATGGTGCTCAATGGGATGGAACTATGTACAATGGACGTAACGTTGATCTAAATTGGGATACTAAATGGTATTCTGAAGTAAAATTTGATGAAGAAAAATGGGTATGTGAAATTGCTATTCCTTTTAAGTCCATTCGTTATAATGAAACCATAACAGAATGGGGAATTAACTTTAGCAGACTTGATTTAAAAGCAAGTGAAAAATCAAGCTGGGCACCCGTTCCTAGGCAATTTCCATCTGTAACCCTTGCATATGCAGGATCACTAGTATGGAATACTCCCCCACCAAAACAAGGAAGTAATATTTCATTAATACCGTTTTTCTCAAATAATCTGGTAAGTAAAAATAAGGAAGAACCAAACAATACCATTAAAATTGGAGGTGATTTAAAATACAACCTTACCTCTTCTTTAAATTTAGATGCAACGATAAACCCTGATTTTTCTCAAGTAGAAGTTGACCAACAGGTTACTAATTTAGACCGCTTTGAATTATTTTATCCTGAAAGAAGGCAATTCTTTTTAGAAAATGGAGATTTATTTTCAAACTTCGGATACCAAACTATCCGCCCTTTTTTCTCAAGAAGAATTGGTTTAGGCGTTCCAATTCAAACAGGGGTTAGACTAAGTGGAAATATTGATGAAAATTGGCGTGTTGGCCTTATGGACATTCAAACTCGTAGCGATGAAAATCTTAACTTAGCTGCAGAAAATTTTGGAGTAGTATCACTACAAAGAAAAGTGTTTGATCGTTCAAATGTGAGCATGATTTTCGTTAATAAGCAAGCCATTAAGCTAAATGATAATCAAAAAAATCTATCTGAATATAATCGAAATATTGGTTTAGAGTATAACTACTTTTCTGCTGATAATTTATGGAACAGTAAATTGTTGTTTTTAAAATCATTAAGTCCAACAACAACTCAACAAGGAGAAGTATTTGCCTCTCATATTGGATATCAATCCACCCGTTGGAGCTGGAGGTTACAACAAGAATACATTGCAGGTGATTATAGTGCTGAAGTAGGTTTTATACCACGAAATAACTATATAAAACTTCAAGCTACCGCTGGACATTTAACTTATAATAAAAAAGATACCCCACTGCTATCTTATGGACCTCTTGTTGGAAGAACTTATTATTTCAATACTGATTTTGAAAAAAAAGATCAAACAGAACAATTCGACTATTTATTTAATTTTAAAAATAGAAGTAAATTTTCAATTGGAATGCGAAGACAGTATATTGAACTTCTTTCTGATTTTGATCCATTAAGGATAAATATTGCCTCCTTAAATGCGGGATCAAAGCATCAATGGAACAGTTACAAAATTAACTATCATTCAAAACCCCAAAACCGCTTTACATATTCAGTCGAAGCACTAACGGGAGGGTATTATGAAAACGGAAAACGAACTGCATTTTTGGGTGAATTTGGATATCGTTTTCAACCAATACTTGAACTTAATTCTGTTATAAATTACAATCAAATTGAACTACCTGCTCCATGGAATACAAATTCATTTTGGTTGTTAGGGGTGAAAGCGAATTTAACTCTTACAAATAAAATATTCTTTTCAAACCTTTTCCAATACAATGAACAACTAGGATTGTGGAATTTTAATTCTCGATTTCAATGGCGCTATAAGCCTGCCTCTGATCTATTTTTGGTTTTTAATAGTAATGAAATAAACGTTCCTAATCTTTCCAATGGCTGGAACCTAACCTTAAAAGTTAATTATTGGCTTAATCTTTAAAATATGAATACAATAAAACAGCATTGGGAAACCGTTTTTAATACCAAAACTCCACAAGAAGTAAGTTGGACACAAGAATACCCTAGCACTTCAATAGAACTCATTAAATTACTTAAAATAGGCGCTGCTAAAGCTATAATTGATGTTGGTGGAGGAGATAGTCAATTAGTAGATGTTCTTATAGAAGAAGGATATACAGATATTACCGTTTTAGATATTTCTCAAAAAGCACTGCAACGCGCAAAAGATCGTTTGGGAGATGACGCAAAAAAAGTCAAATGGATTGTATGTGATATATTGGATTTTAAACCAAAAAGAAATTATTCAATTTGGCATGATAGAGCAGCATTTCATTTTTTGACTAACCCTAATGACATTAAATACTACACTGAAAAAGTGAATCAATATGTTTCTGAAGGCCTAGTTATAGGGACATTTTCTTTAAAAGGGCCGCTAAAATGTAGTGGCTTGCCTGTAACTCAATACAGTACTGATACACTTTTAGGAAATTTTAAAGAACACTTTAAAATCATAAAAAGCATAGAAGAAGAACATACAACTCCTTTTAAAACTAAACAGAATTTTTCATTTATGTGTTTCAAAAAAAAAGGCATTCCTAACTAGATGCTTTAACATTCTCAATTTCCCTTTTAATAATACGATTCCAAACCTCATAACCCTTTTTGTTTAAGTGTAATAGATCTCTTACAAACAACTCCGGTTTAGGTTGTTGATTTACATTTAAAAATTCAGGAACGGTATCAATGAAATATAAATCATTATTGGCTTCACAATAGGATTTAATTAAATTATTAACAATATTGATTTCAGCCCAATTTTTCCACCTACTCTGGGTAGGGGTAATTGCAATTTGCATAATAGGAATATTGGGGTGTTTAGCTCTAATCTGTTTTACGAAATATTTAAAAAGAAGCAGTACTTCTTTAGGGGTTTGGTCCTGCTGAGAACCACTTATATCATTGGCAACAAAACAAACTACCATACTCAATTGATGGTCTGCTAAAATACGATTGGTAAAAAAAATCATGTCCCTAAAATGAGCACCTCCATAACCACGCTGAATTACAGGATAAGGATACATATCAAGCTCTAAGGAGTTCCAAAGTCGGATACTTGAACTCCCTATGAATAGGATTGCATCATCAGGGTAAAAAGTTGAAGCATCTAAACGTTCAAAAGCCTCAATCTCTGGGTAAGCCCATTCTCTATATTTTTCATCATATTTTTTTAAAATAGAGCAAGAAGAAAATAGAAAAAGAACTCCTAATGAAATTGAGAAAACAGATAATGCTTTGTTGTATTTTAAATACATCATAACCCTTTTTAGATTTATATTATAAATCCTATAGTAAGTATTCTGTAGAAACAAAATTTGAACTATCTGAATTCAATAAACTCTCCAAAATTTCCTTATTGTATGGTGTATCTTTTGAAGCAACAAAAGTTCTAATAGAAAAAGAGCGAAGTGCATCATAAACACTTAAAGTACTCACGGCAGAATTTTTTCGCCCTGTAAATGGATAAACATCTGGTCCTCGTTGACAGGCTGAATTTAAATTCACTCGACAAACCAAATTTGCTAATGTATCAATTAGTGGTCCGATTTTTCTGATATCTCTCCCAAACAGACTTACCTGTTGTCCATAATCTGAAGCAGCCATAGCGTCTAATGGTTCATCTATTTCTTTGTAAGAAATAATTGGTACTACCGGACCAAATTGTTCTTCATGGTATAAATTCATTGATTCATCTACCGGATATAAAACTGCAGGAAAACAATAATTATCAGATAAATCACCTCCTCGATTATTTAATACTTTCGCGCCTTTTGACACAGCATCTTTAATTAATGCTTGAATATACTTTGGTTTACTTGGTTCTGGAAGGGGAGTTAAAAAAGTATCTTCCCAAGGCATTCCGAATTTTAACGCATCGACAGCAGTAGAAAAAAGACGGTTAAATTCATCTACTATAGACTCATGTACATATAATATTTTTAAAGCAGTACAACGTTGTCCATTATAAGATAATGTCCCTGAAATACATTCTTTTATGGTATGGTCTAAATCTGCATCTGGAAGAATAATTCCTGGATTTTTGGCTTCAAGGCCTAGCACCAGTCGTAGTCGATTTTTATTAGGATGTAGATCTTGTAAAGAAACGGCAGATGAGCTATGCCCTATTAATGCTAAGACATCAACTTTTCCAGTTTCCATAATAGGAGATGCAATTTTTCTACCCCTACCAAACAAAATATTCACTACTCCCGCAGGAAAACTTTCTTGAAAAGCCTTCAGTAAAGGGGCTATAAGCAATACGCCATGTTTAGCTGGTTTGAAAATTGCAGTATTTCCCATTATTATAGCAGGAATAAGCAAACAAAAAGTTTCATTTAATGGATAGTTATAGGGTCCTAAACATAAGACTACACCTAAAGGACCTCTTCTAATATGAGCATATACACCGCCTTGTTTATCAAACTTTGCCCCTTTTCGGTCTAAGTTTTTGTATGCTTCAATTGTATCAACAATATAATCTACGGTACGATCAAACTCTTTATAGGAGTCTG
>TARA_B110000285_G_scaffold28434_1_pt1 | contig 13061 bp, 14 predicted proteins | sample TARA_B110000285 | Tara Oceans TARA_B110000285 (sample SAMEA4397756) | marine metagenome | biome: Polar Biome; feature: [SRF] surface water layer (ENVO:00010504); material: water (ENVO:00002006), including particulate matter (ENVO:01000060) such as... | depth 5 m
TACAGAATCTTAAACTCGCCAGGGTATAAAACCAAAAAAAAATACGTGATCATTCAGTCGGATGATTGGGGCAGTATCCGCATGCCGTCTAATGAAATAAGGAAGTCGCTATCCAAGCACAAGGGACTTTCAGTCGATGATTTATATTCTCATTACGATTCTCTATGCACTCCAAATGACCTTGACGCATTATTTGACACTTTACGAAAGTTTCGAGATACAGAAGGGAATCATCCTATTATAACGGCAAACGCAGTGATGGCTAATCCAGATTTCACCAAAATGAAAGCGGATAATTATCAGAACTATTTTAAGGAACCCATAGCTAAAACATTCGATCGTTACGATTTGAACAATTCCTTAAATTTATGGAAAGAGGGAGAGCAAAATGGGTTATTTGATTTTCAATATCATGGACAGGAACATGTTAATGTGCCTTTTTGGTTAATAGCGCTTCAAGAAGGACCCAAAGCGGTTCGTGATGCAGCGAATTATAAAGTTTTTGCAGCAAATTTTGATGATTTGAATTTACGTAAAAAAAATTTTCAGGCGGCATGGGATTTTAATACACCTGAACAGGAAGCAATCATATTAAAGCTAGTGCAAGATGGCTTGCAAGATTTTAAGAAATTCTTTCAGAAAGATTCTTTATCAGTTATAGCACCCTCTTATACTTGGTCTGATAGCATTGAAAATCTTCTCATTAATTTGGGCGTTCAAGACATGCAGGGTATGATGTTTCGAAAAATCCCAGTGATTGGAAGAAAAAAGTATAAGAGAAAATTGATTTGGACAAAAAAAGCGAATGTCAAAAAAATGGGGTATCAGGTACGAAATATCTTTTTTGAACCAACACTATTCAATCAAAAAAACCAAGTAGAACCCAGTCTATTTCGAATGGAACAAGCATTTCGTGCAGGTAAGCCAGCGATTATAGGTAGCCATCGTATAAATTTTTCTGGTTCTTTAGATGAGTCTAATCGGACGAATAGTTTGCAACAGCTAGAGCATTTTCTAAAAGAAGCTCTTCGAAGGTGGCCAGACATACAATTTATTAGTTGCTCAAGTTTTGCGAAGATCAAGAATGGTGAATTAAAATAAAAATTAGTCAAATCTAAAGAGTGGTTTTGAGAACCTAAGAAATGGAGTTAAACTTTTATTGGATTTAATTTTCAGGTGAAAAAGAATGAAAAGTGTATTTTTTTTAGAAGTATGGATTTTATCTTCGTTATTACGCAGGTTTACACAATAGATATTTTATGAAAATTTGTTTTTTTGTAGTGTCCCTATAAAATGGGGGAACAGAAACATATTTGCTGCGGTTTCTTAGGTATTTTTTAAAAAATAATACTGCAGAGGTTACGGTTTTTTTACAAAGGTAACATAGGGAGCTTATTGCTGGCGGAATAGCAATAAATAGGAGTAAATATTGTAGGGATTATTTCAATAGGGAAGTGTGTCAAGAATAAAGATGTTGTCTGTGATTTAACAGGTAATTTTGCAGGACTATCCATGCTAATAAGTTGGGTTTTTAGGGTTCAAAAACGGATATCATTTTATCAGGCATCGACAAATCATTTTAAATCCTCGTGGATTAAAAACACATACAATCGTTTTGTCAACCGTTTGGTTTATTCATTCTCAATGGACATTCTTTCTAACTCAAACGTAGCTTTTGATACCTTCTTTAAGGCAGATCAAACAAATGACAATAGATTTAAGGTAGTACCCAATGGGGTTGATTTAGGACAAACGAATTCTGACATGGATGTTCAAACCAGTCGTACACTCAGGAAAAAGTACAGGATTCATCAAAATAAAATAATCATTGGCCATGTAGGAAGGTACAATGAAGAAAATATTTCCCTTTATCTTTCAGGTAATGAAAGCATTTTCAAGACAATTAATGAAAGTAGATTAGAACTAATTAGGAATATAAAAAAACAACTATAAATGATCCACGCCATTAGAAATAGTATCGCTGTTCTATACAGTTTTCTCATCCTAATAGTACTTAAGGTTTTATTTGGAAATAGAGTTAAAACTTCGATATTTCAAAGATTTTCTCCCACTTCATCAATTTATTTAATGGGGCAGTCTAAACTAAAAATAGGCAAGTGGCTGAGGCTACATGGAGGATGTAGAATACGTTTAGCAAATAAAGGCGAAATGATAATTGGTGATAATGTAAAGGTAAATTACAATTGTATGTTCGTTAGTATGAAAAGAATTGTAATCGAAGATGGAGTTGAATTTGGCCCTAATGTTTTGGTCTATGATCACGACCACGACTTTCGAGCTTCAGGTGGCCTGAAGGACGAACGTTATAAACTTGGTGAAGTGGTTATTGGAAAAAACTCTTGGATTGGCGCTAATTCAATTATACTAAGAGGTGTCAAAATAGGTGAAAATTGCGTAGTTGCCGCAGGAAGTATTGTATCTAAAGATATTCCCGAAAATTCAATATACTACAGTAAAAGAACCTCAGAAATAAAAACTATTCAAACTATTAAAGATGTCTAAAAAAGTCCTGTATATTGCTTCCACAGACATACATCTAAATAATTTCCACCTCCCTTACATGCAGTTGTTCCAAGAAAAAGGCTTCGAAGTTCACGCTGCATATAACGGATCTTTAAAATTTAATGAGGCCGATATTATACATAAGGTAAAATTCGACCGAAGTCCATTTTCGTTAAAGAATTTAAAAGCACTCATACTATTGATAAAGCTGATGCGAATTTTTAAATTTGAAGTGATTCACTGTCATACCCCAACGGCAAGCGTAATTGCTCGTTTAGCCTATATACTTTCCTTTCAGTGGAAATCTTTTATATTTTATACCGCACATGGCTTTATTTTTTACAAAGGATCTCCTCTTAAAAACTGGTTGATTTTTTACCCAATTGAAATATTAATGTCATTTGCTACCGATTGTATTATTACTATGAATAACGAAGACTGGGTGTACATCAATAAACCATGGTTTAGGTGCAAGTATAAATACAATATAGATGGTATCGGAGTAAATCCTGATCGACTAGCCTTGAACACTAATTCTCAAAGTTTAAATGATTTAAGGGCAGAGCTAAAAATAGACCCAAAAAATCAAGTTTTTATTTACATTGGAGAGTTTAACAAACGGAAAAATCACCGTTATATCTTTGATGCAATTAGAAAGTTAATAGAATGTACAGAGGAAAAGTTTGTCGTACTTTTTGCGGGAGGTTTTTCTACAGAGAAAAAATCTTGTGCCGAGTATGCAAAAAAACATCATTTTGAAAATCATCTTCGTTTTTTAGGATACCGAAATGATATATCTAACTTAATTGCTATTTCTGATATCGGTATTACATCAAGTAAAACAGAAGGGTTACCCATTGGTGTTTTGGAATTGATGTTTTCTAAAAAACCTGTTCTTGCCTCTAATATTAGAGGACACAAAGAAATTTTAAAAGATGGAGAAAATGGTTTTTTATTTGATTTATCAAATTCAGATTCTTTAAAAAATAAAATGTTGTTATTTCTTAAAAACACCCAACTTTCTAAAGAAGTTGGTGACAATGCCCCTAAGACAATCGAGAAGTTCTTACTTAAGAATTCTTTCATTCAAATGACAAAGATTTACAATGATTGTCTTCATAAATTTATTTAGTTAGCATGAAGGAATTTTTTAAATATGGGCTAGGAAAGCAGCTTAAGAAAAAATATTTGGTACTGGCTGTTGATGATTACGGAAATACAAGGGTTCCTCCGAATATAAATCGTAGTTCTTTTGCATCTCCAAAAAGTAGATTTGACGCCAACGATACCCTGGAAAGCAGAGATGATTTATCTCAGCTTTATGAGGTGCTACGGTCTGTAAAAGATGAAAGTGGTAAAAATGCGATTTTTTCGCCCTTTTCGTTGACCAATAACATCAATTCTGTAAGCCTTAGAAATGGAGTATTTGAGCTGGAAAGCGTTAAAGAATCATTCCAACACCATGAGCAATTAGACTCAAAAAATTACCAAGGGACTTGGAAACTTCTTAAAGATGGTATAGAAGAAGGTATTTTTGCTCCCGAATTTCACGGGAGAGAACATTTTAACTTTGGAGGTTTAAAAAAACTTTGGGATAAATCTCCTGAGTTTCGTAGGGAACTAAAAGAAAAGGAAATGCTTTTTGGATTGGATCATTGGAATAAGGAAATTGGTGGCAGGTGGAATGCCGCTTTCTCTTATTATAATGGCTTAAATATGGCTGATTTTAGAGCTATTCTTCAGGAAGGTGTTCAAAATTTTGAACAAGCATATGGCTACAACCCTACTGCATTTACTCCTCCTGCACAAGAGTTTCCTAAAAAACTTATTCAATTTTGTAGTGTATTGGGGCTAAAAGCAATCGACCGTCCCTTACTAATCACTAAAAGTTGGCAACGAAAAAATCAAACAATACAAATTAATTGGCAAGCTAAGGGGCGGAATCCCATAAGGGTGGTTAGAAATACGGTATTTGAACCCGCAATAAAAGGAAGGTTAAGTTCTATTCCTCGCGTCTTAAAAGACATGAAGAGTGCGTTCAAGTATAATAAACCAGTGATTATTAGTTCTCACCGCGTTAATTTTTGTGGTACAATTAATCCAAGTTATCGCTCTGAAGGTTTATCAAACTTGAAATTTCTACTGAAGGAGGTTAAAAAACAACATCCTGATATAGAATTTATATCGTATCGCGATTTAGTAGGACTCCTCAGTTCTTGAGTTTTTTTTTTAAAATAAAAAAACTACTTTTGACAACTTGTCTAAAAAATAGTGGCCTCATATCAATAAAATTTAAAATCTAATAACAAATTATTAATGGAAAAGTTTAAAGAGTTAGTTGCCGATTTACTGGAGTATGATGAAGTAATCGAATTGGATATGAATACCCCCATGAAGGATTTAGATGATTGGGACTCCCTTACTTTATTGGGATTTCTTGCAATGATAGAAAATGACTATAATATTCAAATCGATATACACAATCTAAATGTGAATCTAAGTTTTAAAGATTTTTACAATCAATTTTTGGTTGCCTAATTAGGCGCATAACTTATGATAAAATCTAATCGCAACATATTAGTCCTTGGAGGAACATCGGGAATTGGAAACCAAGTAGGTAAGGACCTTTGTCATAAAGGCTTCAAAGTCTATTCTAGTGGAAGGTCTAAAACTAAAATAGACCAACTCCAAAAAACGAATCCTAACATTACCTATTTAAAAGCGGATCTTACAAACACTGAAGATATTGACTTATTAATAAATAATATTGAAAATCCATTGGAGGGTTTAGTTTACTCTGCAGGGAGTATTTACTTAAAACCTCTTAAATATTTAACTGATGAAGATTTTAGTAACACAATCGCTATCAATTTAACGGCACCTTTCATGCTGATAAGACGCTTACTAGTAGCAAAAAAACTCGCAAAAGGGGCTTCGATTGTTCTTATGTCATCAATTACTGGAATTCATAAAGGGTTAGCTGGTGGTGTTGCCTATGGAGCGTCTAAAGCAGGACTTATTGGTATGATGAAATCTATGGCTATTGAATTAGCAAAAAGAAAAATTCGAATAAACGCAATATCTCCTGGTATGATTGCTACAGAAGGAACGTCTAAATATTTAACATCACTAGGTGCTGAAACAGTTCAAGCTGATTTACAAAACTATCCACTTGGCATATATGGTTCAACTACGGACATCTCAGCAATGGTTATTTATCTAATGAACGATGGTTCAGCATGGATAACAGGTCAAGATTTTGTAATTGACGGAGGTCGAACCTTAAAATAAAATGATGGCTAAGATAGCAGCAATTGAATATTATTTACCTGAGATCATACTGACTAACAACGATCTAGCTACTAAATTTCCGGAGTGGAGTGCGGAAAAAATTGCAAAAAAGACAGGAATCAGCAAACGACATATTTCAAGTGAAGATGAATTTGCATCAGACCTTGCGGTAAAGGCTACTGAATTATTTTTTAAAGAACATGCCATTAATCGACAGGAAATTGATTTCATTCTTTATTGTACGCAAAGCCCAGATTACCCTTTTCCTGCAACAGCCTGTATTTTGCAAGATCGTTTAAACTTGCAAAAGAACATAGGTGCTTTAGATTATAACCTTGGGTGTAGTGGCTATATCTATGGGCTTGCACTTGGAAGTAGCTTAGTCAATTCTGGACTTTCAAAAAAACTATTACTGATCACCTCAGAAACCATCACAAAATACATCGGCGAAAACGATAAAGGAAATCAAACTTTATTTGGAGATGCTGCAGCTGTCACTTTGATAGAACAAGGAAATTCAGTGGTATCTACTATTGAAGGATTTACCTTTGGAACAGATGGAAGTGGTATGAATAGTATCATAGCTAAGAAGGATTCTAGAGGGCACCAATTTTCAAAAATTCCGTTTGATAAAGAACAGGGAGTCTTACAAATGAATGGACCTGAAGTCTTTAATTTTGCAATTAAATTAGCACCATCCTTAGTTGAAGAAACCCTTTTAAAAGCTAAAATGAGTGCTGAAGAAATAGATTATTACATATTTCACCAAGCAAATGCATACCTATTAACACAAATAAGAAAACGATTAAAAATTGACACTGAGCGCTTTATTATTGACATGAGTGATGTTGGAAATACAGTGGCTTCTTCAATTCCTATTGTACTAAAAAATTTACAAAAAAAAGGAAAGATTAAAGAAGGTTCTAAATTGTTATTAGCAGGATTTGGTGTTGGCCTTTCGTGGGGGGCTTGTATTGTTAAATGGTAAATAAAATTATGAAAAACTTAATTATTATTGGTGCTCGTAAATTAGGGAGAGAGGTGTATTCACTTGCCAAACAAATTAATAGTTCAGGTAACTCAAATTGGCAAATCAAAGGATTTTTAGATGATAATGAAAGTGCACTTGATAACTATAAGTACAATTGTCCAATCATATCAAGTGTAGAAAGTTATCACCCAGTTGATGGAGACGTTTTTATCTCAGCACTAGGAGATGGAAAACATCGCAAACACTTTGCATATATAATGGAAGGTAAAGGAGCAGAGTTTATAAATCTCATTCACCCCACTGCAATAATATCGGACGGAGTAGAAATGGGACTAGGAAATGTTATAGGTCCACAAGTACATATCAGTAATGATGTTACAATAGGTAATCATACACTAATTCAAACCAATGCAATTTTAGGACATGATGTAGTTTTTTTAGATTACTGCACTGCAGGAGCCTTTGTCTTTGTTGGCGGTGGTGCTGAAATAGATCAGGGAGCTTATTTAGCAACTCGAAGTACCATATTACCAAACGCCAAAGTGGGTTCCTTTGCTATTGTAGGTGCCTCAAGTCTCGTATTAAAAAAAGTATCAAAAAACACCAAGGTTTTTGGGATACCAGCAATAATATTAAAATAAATAATTCTTTTAAATCAATGATAAATACCCTAAATTCCAACTTTAAACTTTCAGAAAAAGATATAATAGACTTTAATAAAAAAGGCTTTTTACTCCTAAAGGGATTCTTCTCACAAGAGTTAATAAAATACCTTCAAAATAAGATTTCTCAGGAACTTCAAGTCCCCTCAGATCGCTATCAGTCGGGTTTTAACCGTGTGAGATATGACATTTTCGAAAAAGACGAAAATGTATATAATATTTTAGGAGACGAAACATTTAAATCAACTATGCGTCAACTAACAAAGCGCTCTTTATTATTCACACAGGCGCTTGCATTTGAATTAAAACGAAATGAGAGTAAAGGATTTCCTTGGCACATTGGAACTCAGAGCTTTGGATTCCAACGCTCAGAAGATTTTGGGTGTACTGTTTGGTTTCCACTAGTACCTATAGATGTGACACAGCAACGTGGAGGGATGTCTTATGTTCCAACAAATAGGGTTTCCGGTAAGTTTATGTATGATAGTGTTGATCCTTCAGTCTTCAATTATTTGAATGAAAAAATCTTATCTAATGAAGAGACATCGATAGAAGACTATATGCTTTTAAGGGACGGCCCATTGAATGATCCAGGAATGCAGAAATTACTTGATTATTATGCGGTTGAGGATAGTTTTGAGCTTGGAGATGCCCTTATTTTTGATAAATATGTGATTCATAAAAGTGTTAAATTAAATGACGGAGAAATTGAAAGCCGTCCAGCTTTGGCTATTCGTTTTACTGATGTTAATGCGCAATATGATAAACAAAGAGCTGAGAATTTGGAAATACCAAGGAAGTATTGGAATTATGCAGGACCTACTTCTTTGCATCTCAAAATAGGAAAAGAAGATGGTGATTTAATGAAAGACAGCAGTATGTTTCAAGATGATTTAAATAAAAGAATTGTAGAATAGTTATGATCTTAGGAGAAGAATTTGTTGATCAAGAAGGAAATAAATATCGAACGATTAGTGTAGAAGATCAAATTTGGATGATTGATAACTATAAAGGCACCAAGTATCGTAATGGTGAAAATATACAAAAAGCAATTGATGACGAAACTTATCTAAAATTAGGCAGTACTGGAAAAGGTGCTTGGTGTTTGAATTACAATGATAAAGAACGGTCTTCCAAGTATGGCTATCTCTATAATTGGTTTTCGGTTCATGATGCTAGAGGATTTGCTCCGAAGGGATGGCATATTCCGAGTGAAGAAGATTGGAATACCCTAGAAAAGCATCTAGAAGAAAAGACACAAAATGGAACTTCTTGGAACGAACTAATAAAACTAATGAACATGTCATATTCTGGTTCAAGAGGCATAAATGGTGCTTTTGGAGGTGCAGATAAAAGTGGCTACTGGTGGAAATTTATGCCAGAAATGGCAATCATGAGTTGGGGAAGAAGATTACAAAGCACAGGGAAACAGTTAGAGCCAATAGATGGATTTCAACGTTTTGGATTTTCAGTACGATTAATCAAAAGTCGTTTATGAGACATCAATCAATAACTCCTTTGGTAAGTGTCTGTATTCTTGCGTTTAACCATGAAAACTACATCCGTGAAACTCTGGATAACATTTTAATACAAGAAACAAGTTTTGATTTTGAAATAATTGTGCATGACGATGCATCTACAGATACAACGCCACAAATTATCAAGGAATACCAAGATCGCTTTCCTGAAATTATAAAGCCCATACTTCAAACTGAAAATCAGTTTTCACAAGGAATAAAACCGTTTGCTAAATTTATTTACCCCAATTTAAAAAGTGAATTTGTTGCCTTTTGTGAGGCTGACGATTATTGGAACAATCCACAAAAACTTGAAAAACAAGTTGCCATATTTAAAGAGCATAAAGATGTCGTAATCTGTGGACATGATATTGAAGTTTTATATGAAAAAGGAACTAAAATTAAAAAAATATTTTATAAAAAACCTGTGTTAGGCGGTAGCTTTAAATTTTCATTTATTGATGAGTTTAACAACCATTTTGTTCATACAGCCACCCTAATGATAAAAACTTGGGTCTTACGGCTTCAACCCATTAATACTAATTATGTCTCAGCAGATATTCAGGCGATTCTTTTCGCCCTTTCGAAAGGGGATGGCTATTACATAGATGAAAAGTTGGCTGTAAAGCGTAGAAACCTAGGCAGTATAACTCACAACAAAGAATACAAAGAAATTGTAACAGATGGACAACGTAAAATGTGGAATTACGTATTAACATATACACCCGCAAAGCATCAAAGACTAGTCAAGCTTAAAATTGCTGAATACGATCGTCTGTTTATTAAAAATAGAAGAAAAGAGGTCCCACTAATTTCATTAATTAAGAATGCTGTTTTTAATGACCCTTATTGGTTTTTTGGTCTTTCAAAACTGTATAAAAATAAATTAAAAAATAAAAGATGAAGGATTATTCAGCTTATTGGAAAATATGTGAGGAAGAATCGGATTTAAGATACCCATACTACTATGATGAGCCTTGTGCTGTCACGTTTGATAAATTTGAAGAACTTACAAAACTTCAGCACTTATTGTACAAAAGTTTTAAGTTTTTCCTACCTCGTTTTGATCAATATGAACATATTATTAGCTACTCAGATGTTGCAAAGAAAGTGGTTTCTCATTATGACTTAAAAGAGGTTAAAATAGGGTTTTACCGACCAGATTTTTTAATGGAGGATGATGGGGGTATTAAGTTATGTGAATTAGGCTGTCGATACTATGAAGCTTACTGGAATCATGGGATTTCTGAATACATTATGGAAAAGCGCAATACGTGCAAGAATAACCTTAACGGAAAACGAATTATTGAAAATGTGATGGATGGAGCATATAAATGGTTGGAAGGACTTGATAAAGAGCTCGTTATTTTAAAAGGAAGAGACCGCGAAGGAGACATTCGGTTTTATCGTCCCTATTTTGAAAAAATGGGTACTAAAATACATTATATATACCCTGATAATTTAGATGAAAACTTAGAGTTGTTAAAAGACCTCCCTGTTCTTAGTGCCTTTTCTCAAATGGAATTAGAAGCCTTGAGTGATGGCGCACTTTTAGCAATAACAAAATCAAATTGTTTAAATCCATTAACTACCATATTTTTATTCCATGATAAACGTTTTTTAGCGGTCTTATGGAATGACGCCTTCAGAGAAGAAGCTTTGGGAGTTACAGACGCTGCATTCCTGAAACGCTTTTTAACACCTAGCTACACCCATGAAGAAGGTCCTAGCGTATGGAATAACGCTCTTAACAACAAAGATAAATACATATTAAAACCTTATTTATTAGGAAAAAGCGAAGGCATTATTCCTGGGCCATTAGTTACCGAAGAGGAATGGAGAAAAGCGTTTGAATCAAAAGATATACGTAAAATGATGTTGCAAGAGTGGGTGAAACAAAAACCATTTAAAGCAAGTATTGATGGAAAAAAATTTACAGATTATGGAACCGGTATGTTACTTTGTTTAGAAGACGAATTACATGGCTTAGGTCAGTTTAGAATGTCTAGTTGTGAAGTTATCAATTATATTAAAGATGATCGTAAAATGGCTCCTTGGATTGTTGAAGACCCAAGCAATTACGATGGTAATTATTTTTTGCTTTAACAAACAATACTGGGCAAATTAAATACCCTTTTTAGAGCGATTGGTTTAAGATATAGTGAAAAATATAGAGGTATTGAATTTGTTAGTATCAACGAACCCAGCAGCTGAATAAATGATTATTATGTATAAAAACTTAATAAAACGAGCTTTAGACTTTACAATTGCATTATCAATTCTAATATTGCTTTTACCCTTTTTCTTTGTGTTGGCAATCATTATAAAGTTGGACAGCAAAGGTCCTGTTATTTTTTCTCAAGAACGAGTTGGTAAAGATTTAAGACATCTCTTAATCTTTAAGTTTAGAACAATGACCAACGAAAAACATGAGGTAGGTACCTCCCCAATTATAGGAAAATCTAAAGGGGTTACGAATGTGGGTTATTATCTCAGAAGGTTTAAAATTGATGAACTTCCTCAACTAGTATCTGTACTAAAGGGGGATATGAGTCTAATAGGGCCACGTCCAAGTATTCCCTCTCATTTAAATCAAATGACAAAAATAGAAGAAATGCGTTATTCTGTTAGTCCTGGACTAAGTGGACTAGCCCAAGTATCAGGAAATATTCACATTACTTGGTCTGAACGCTATCAAAAAGATTTGGAATATATAAGAAATATTTCATTCCTAAATGATATGAGAATTATAATTAGAACTGCTCAAATAATTGTTATTGGAGAAGCTTATTTTGTAAAAAAACCATTGAGATTTGAAAGAGATTAGAGCAACAAATAATCCAAGAATTGCTATTGCAGGTTGTGTTAATAGCTCAGTTCAAACGTTAAAAAAACTAAATGAACACAGTTTAAATGTGGTAAGAGTGCTATCGCTTAATCCAAATAAGTCAAAAAATGTAAGTGGGTATCATGACCTAACAGAACTTGGAGAAAAATGGAGTTATCCAACTACTTATTTTGAAAAGATAAATGATGAAAATATAATTTCTCTTTTAAGAGAGGATAAAATCGATTGGTTATTTATCATTGGATTATCACAACTTATAAAGGAAGAATTATTAAGTGTTGCGAGGTATGGCAATATCGGATTTCATCCCACAGCTCTTCCAAAAGGACGTGGGCGGGGAGCAATTGCATGGATTATTCTTGGCGAGGCTCCTGCAGCAGCGACTTTTTTCATTCTTGACCAAGGCATGGATTCTGGGGACCTTATTTCACAAGTAACTATTGAGGTAAGTGACCAAGACTATGCATTCGACTTAATCGAAAAAATAAAAAGTGCTATAGATAGAGCACTAGACTTATTTCTTCCAAAATTAAAATTAGGAACATTATCAGTAATGCCACAAATTCAAAAAGAAGCTTCGTTTTTAGGTCAGCGAAAACCCAAAGATGGATTGATAAATTGGGAACTCCCTGCTGAGCAAGTATTAAGGCTAATTCGTGCTACCTCAAGTCCTTTGCCTGGAGCATTTAGTTTTTTTAACGAAAAAAAAATAGTGATTTATAAAGCGAAAGTCAGGAAAGAATTCACAGGAGTTCCTGGCAGAATAATACACATTGATTTAGAAGGAAGACCTGTGGTGGCATGTAAACAAGGGGGGATATTACTCTTGCAGACAGATGTAGAAGTTTCTTTAAATTTTAAAATTGGAAATGATTTTCAAAATAATTTATGAGTTCAAATATATTAGTTATAGCACCTCATTGTGATGATGAGGTTTTAGGATGCGCTGGAATGATGGCGAAAAAAATCGATCAAGGAGCTACTGTTTATGTGGCTATTGTTACAAATGGTTTTCTTGGAGCCCCTGAGCTTTTTTCAAAAGAGGGTACCGAAAAGGTACGTGCTGAAACAAGAGCGGCGCACATTTTTTTGGGTATTCAAGAAACCTTTTTCCTTGACTTCCCTTGTCCTCGTTTAGATACTATACCATCGTATCAACTTTCTATAGCGATTGAAAAAGTGATTCGAAACAATTCAATTGACACCCTATATATACCACATCGTGGAGA
>TARA_B110000285_G_scaffold234242_1_pt1 | contig 12999 bp, 10 predicted proteins | sample TARA_B110000285 | Tara Oceans TARA_B110000285 (sample SAMEA4397756) | marine metagenome | biome: Polar Biome; feature: [SRF] surface water layer (ENVO:00010504); material: water (ENVO:00002006), including particulate matter (ENVO:01000060) such as... | depth 5 m
TCCACGCTTCCCATTTAACTGCCTGTTCGCCAAGCAGAACCACTCATCTCCTACTATTGTAGGCTTATATGGCGAAGAATAATACGTTTACAAGGCGACTAATGTATTAGGTGCGGCCTAGGCGTATTCAATCTCGTCATGGTTTTAACTAATGTGTAAATCTGCTGCAAAGGCCGCCTAAAACGCCGTATTCTTACACCTTTATCCTAACGATTAGGTACCACTATAACGTAGTGTCCGGCACTATTTTTTCTTACCTTGCCTAGTCAAAATAGCTAGGCAAGGTAAGAAGCGGAAAAGCACTAAAACTAAAAGCCTCTAAGTCGATTACTTACCAGTGCAGCGCCCTCAGACAGCGACTTTAATTTGGCAAAAGCAATGTCTGGATCTACTGCTCCAAAACCCGCAAAGGTACCAAACCCACAATCAGAACCGGCGATTACTCTATCAGAACCAACAATATCGACAAATTTTTGAATACGCTCTGCAACTAATTCAGGGTGTTCGACAAAATTTGTAGTAGTGTCCACCACTCCAGGAACAAGTATTTTATTGTCTGGTATTTCGGTCTTACGATCCCGAAAAACTGTCCACTCATGGGCATGACGTGGGTTCGACGTTTCAAATAAAGTATATCGAGCTTTAGCCTTCATTAAAGTCCCAAACACCTTGTTCATATCAATATCACAACAATGAGGGCCTTCATAATTTCCCCAACAGATATGTATTCTTACTTTTTCTTCTGGGATATTCTTTAGCGCATGGTTGAGTGCTTCCACGTGTGATTCTGCAATCTTTATAAACTCTGAGTCTGACAAATGATTAAATAACATATGCCTAGAAAGAGCCAAGTCAGGGCAGTCTAGCTGCAAATCTAATCCTGAAGCCACGATAGTTTCGTATTCATCACGCATAGCGTCTGCAAGAGCTGCTAGATAAGCGTCCCTGGTTGAGTAATGGTCATTTTGTAAAAATAGAGAAATAACGCCGGGTGATGCAGCGTTCATAAAGCCTCTCTCGATCCCATTTGTAGCCATCGCGGCTTTTAAGTTAGAGATGTCTTTTTGCAGCTCTCCCTGACCTTTTGACTTAACCTCTCCAGTGCACATTGGTCTAGCATATTGCGGTGTACCACCATCATCCGATAGCCGTTTAAGAAAGCCTGGGAAAAGCTTCAAATCTTCTGGGGGGTTTCGAGGGCTATCACCTGAAAATCCTGTATATCTATCTTTCACATAGGTCGCGTATGATATTTTTGATGTTTCTCCATCGCTAACAATGTCTATACCTGCAAGTTTTTGCTTCTCTACAGTGCCCAGAACATTGCTTGTCATACAGCTATCAAACCCAGCCTCATCGTAGTGCTGCTCATTTTCTTTTGAAAAAATGTAATCAACAACTTCTTGAGTTCTTGGTAGTGACCCTACGTGGCTTGTTAGTATTTTACTCATTTATAATTCCTTAATAACATGTAAATATATCTACTGGGCTATTGGTTTACGTTGCCTCTAAAATGTATAAGGACATAGCATGGCCAATACAAATTATAGCTCGTCGTTTTTCTGTTTAAGTGCACCAAGCGCCTTAGTGCGTTGCTTATTATCCCACCAATCTCTTGTTCGATACCAAGCGCTAGCCACAGGCATGTACCACGGGTTACCGTGATGATAAATACGGCTTTGTAATGGCGTTTGTTCAAATACTGAGTGTTGCTGTTCTGGCTGGAGCATTTTAAGGGCAGCTTTGTGTCCTAAGTATGGTGCCATAGCAACACCATTACCACAGTATCCCATGGCGTGATAAATACCATTATGGCAACCTATGTTAGGCAACTTACTGAAGCTAAAGCCGGTAAAACCAGTCCAACAATGGCTAATTTTGGCGTCTTTTAAGCTGGGAAATATTTCCGTTAGTTTGGCTGTAAGAGTGGGCAATGCCTGTTGCGGCGTGATAGCGTGCAAGGCCGCACGGGAGCCGAGCATTATGCGCTTGCCACACGGCGTGGCTCGGTAGTAACAAAAGCGCTGGCGGGTCTCAACCATACAGTGGCCGCCAGGCAATAGTGCTTGCACCACATCTTCTCCTAGTTCTTCGGTGACAATAATGAAACTGGGTACTGGCATAACACGTTTGCCAAGAAACATAGAAACACTAGCTTGAGTGTAGCCGTTGGTTGCCATGAGTACCTGTTGGCAATGTATGTTCTGGTGCTGCATCTGTTGGTTCTGGGTGCTTATGTTAAAGCCATCAGGTTTAGCCTTAACTGAATGGACAGGTTGCTCACCAAATACCTTTACACCCGCTTGTAATGCCAGCTGCAGCAGCCCGTGGTGTAATTTCCTAGGTTGTACCGAGGAATGACTTTCATATAGTAAGCCACCAAAATACAACTCCGTATCAATATGCTGAGTCATTTCATCTGGCGGCACCATCCGTGCAGCAAACGGTTCAATTTTTTGTAAACCAGCATTGGCACCGGCCATGGCTGTATAATCTTGTGGTGTCCATGCGGTACGCAAACGACCACAAGCTTGTAATTCACAGTCAATATTTTGATCAATGATAAGGCTTTTGGTGAATTCTAGGGAAGCATTGGCTTCGCAATGTAATTGAGCCGCGATGCTTGGGCCGTAGTGCTTCTTTGCATCGGCCACAGACACTTTATGGCCAGACCCCAACATGCCTCCATTGCGAGTGCTAGCACCAAAACCGATGGCTTCACTATCTAGCACAACAACCTGACGGCCTGCTTCTGCTAAGGTGAGTGCCGCACTTAAACCGGTAAAACCTGCACCTACAACAACGCAATCCACTTTGGCTGGTGGCGTTTCAGTGTTACGATATTGGGGCTGATCTTGCCACCAGTAAGGTGTAAATTGGGTCATTATTGCTAAACATATTTTTTTATTGAGTCGACACCATGCAACAACTTTATCCAGAACTCAAACCCTATCGAGAATTTTTTCTCTCCGTCACTCACGGCCACAGACTTTATGTCGAACTGTGTGGCAACCCTCAGGGTATCCCAGTAGTGGTTATGCACGGTGGACCAGGTGGTGGTTGTGGGCCATCATCTCGCCGTTTCTTTGATCCCAATGACTACCATATTATTCTAATGGACCAGCGTGGCGCAGGACTCTCCTTGCCACACGCCAGTTTGGAGGCTAATACAACACATCATTTAATTAGTGATTTTGAAGTGCTGCGTTGTGAGTTGGGGATTTCTAAGTGGCTATTATTTGGTGGTTCTTGGGGTAGTACACTGGCTTTAGCATATGCGCAGGCGAATCCAGATCGGGTCTTGGGTTTGATATTGAGGGGTATCTTCTTAGGCCGACAAAAAGATGTGGACTGGATATACGAAACGGGTGGCGCGAGCCGAATGTTTGCAGATTATTGGAAAGTATTTCAAAAGCCACTTCTCAATTCAAATGCTGAAGCCACCGGGCAAATGGTTAACCACTATTATGCATTGTTATGCGGCGCTGATGAATTGAAACGTTTTGCTGCAGCAAAAGCATGGGCCACCTGGGAAGGCAGTATAGCAACTTTAGACCCTAATCCTCATTTTGTAGATGACTTTGCGGACAGACATTTTGCCATAGCGTTAGCTCGAATTGAGTGCCATTACTTTGTTAACCAGTGTTTTTTAGAGCCTAATCAATTGTTAGAAAATATGCATAAAATCAGTCACTTACCAGGCATCGTTGTGCATGGTCGTTATGACATGATTTGCCCAGCAGAGCAGGCTTTTGAAATTCAGGAAGCCTGGCAAGAGTGCGAATTGCATATAGTGCGAGACGCGGGCCACTCACAACAAGAGCCAGGTATTGTTGACAACCTTATCAAGGCTACACGTCATGCTGCTAGGTACTGGGGTGACTAGGTCTTAGGTGATTTAATGGCTCGATGAGGAATGATTTACCCATATCTGGCACAAAACAGGGCCCTTCAGGCCCATTCATAGCCTAATACATAACCTTAAAGCACATGCTTTGGCTGGTGTGTTAGCGTTGTTTGAGGCATCAGAAATGGTTAATCACTTAACCAGTAATCGCCAATTTGAGTTATAACTGTAGTTGATGAAACATCAGCGCCAGTTTCTTCACTTTCTGTACTAGTAGAGGGTCAAAAGATGTCTGCTATCTCCATTGTTAGTCTCTCCGAGTTAACTTTCCGCCAGCAGTATTTGCGGACTATATTTTTCTGTTGTAATCATAAAATCTAAATGAAATAACCCAGTGGCCGTACCAAATTTGGGTACTTAGATTATAATTTTTTTGGAGACTACGCTTTTGGCGCAATCAAGTTATAAGCAGTTTTGCCCAGTAGCTATGTCGGCAGAGATCAAAAGTCCATAGAGTACAAGCTGACGGAGCCTGGCGCTGAGCTTTTAGATGTAATCATCAATATTGGCACATGGGGAAAGCGGTGGATTGACCAAAAACAGAATTTAGAAAATACTGATGTGGGTCTGCTAATATGGGATATTCGCAGAGGTATTAAAATGGATTCATTTCCTCTAAAGCAAGCTACCGTGGAGTTTGTGTTTAGTGATGTGAAGGACGCCAAATCTACTTGGTGGATGATTTTAAACGAACAATCTTCTCCAGACGTAGGCCCTATTGAACCGAACTCGCCTGTTGATTTATATGTTTTATGCACGCTCACTGCACTGACAGATTTTTGGTTAGGAAATATCAGCTCGACTGAATCACTTAGTAAGAAAAGAATTGAAATATTTGGCGACTCCAAACTTGTCGCCAGCTTTAAAAGCTGGATAGGCAAAAGCACTTTCTCAGACGTGGAAAATTTGACAAAATCAACAGCTGCCTAATAATAGCTTTATGTCTATTGGTGAAATACTGCTCTGAGGGTTGCCGCTAGCAAAAAGAGGTGGCCAACCAAGGAGCAGCATTATGAGCTCTGTTTGTGTTAGTGATTAGCAGTCATTACTCGGCAAGTTCTGCCGCGAGTTCCGCTTCAAATGCAGCAAGTTCTTTTTCCACTAACTCGTCAGCGGCACGAATGACGGCGATACGGGCAGCTTCTTCTTCGGCAAGCCGGTTGGCTTTCACCTCTGCTATTTTTTTAAGCTCTACAATATCAACCGGCTTATCTCTTCCTAGCACAGTGTAAGCGTATACAGTGCTTATTGAAGATCTGTAGGGCGAGCGAATAAAAGATACATAATCAAGTCGTCCAATACCGTCTATATCAATAGGATAACCGATACTTGTCTGAGGGCGGTTAAAACTATAACCCTCAAACATCTCCTCTCTAAGAATTACAAACTCAATTTCTGGGACTTCAGTAAAGTTACCAGTACCATCGTTCTCAAAAATTGCATATCCGAAACGTCCATTCTTTTCCCATGACCCACCAGTAGAGTCAATAATATCCAAATCGCCATCCCTGTCGTAATCAACTAATTGAATCGAGCCCTCACCACCATTCTGAGGATTTCCTTTAATATCCTGATCTCGAACATCCTGAATTAATGCCTTCGTTGTTTCAATAAGCTCACCTTCTTGATTGGTGAATATTAGTATCTTGCGTCCTTTGTAATATGGATTTGCTCGGGTAATTGCCGCCACAAGATCAGGATCTCCGTCACCATCCAAATCCCCCGAAACCATATAGTTAACTTTCATATTGCCCTTACCGTAGTAGTTCTCCATCTTTAGTTTTGTATAGCTTCTTGATGAATGTTTTCCATAACGAGACATCCAAACACTGATTGTTTTGCCCTGAAGGTGCATAGCAACGTCTCCACAACCGTCTCCGTTGAAGTCTGCTATGGTTGAGGCAAAAGCGTTTGCTTTTTCGTGACTATAAATACCTTGTGGCAAATCTTTAGATTTATTGATGAATTTCCCTGTACCGTCACCCATTAATAAAACGTTCCCAGTATATATGTCAATAAAACCATCGCAGTTTATATCTCCACTGGTAGTTGAATGTGAAAACGCATAATCTTTGATCATCCCCCCGTTTTCTTGTCCTTCAATAAGGTGGCTTACATCTTCCATTTGGCCATTTTGGGTGCTTAAAAGTAGTAAGTTTGGTTCAAAATCAACTAGGCTTTTATTTTGACCTTTAACGCGCATAATCACACCCATCGAGCCTGCAAACAAATCATCTCGCCCATCGTTATTAAAATCGTTAACGGTCATTCGGTATAACATATGCCTCAAAGGAACTTCTCCTAAAGCATATATTTCAGGTGTTGAGATTAAGTTGTTTTTTCCGTCATTAAGATAAAACCGAACGTGTGATGGTGTGTTTTTACGCTTCGTGGTGTGGATAAAGTAAATCCAAGAGATTGCCAGATCCTGCAAACCATCACCATTAAAGTCTCCTACTACCGCATTATGGGGATCGGGCGTGTATATGCCCGGACTATCGCTACAATCCTGAGGGGTTGGGTAGCAAAATGGTGGCCCCACTTCATCAGAAGTCACGACATCAAATTTTAGTTGGTTTAGCTGATACCAAGGTTTCTCTAACTGGGTAATATCATCATACTTTAATTGAATTTCATCAAGAATTTTGCCCTTTTCTGCAAAAGACAATGGTCCAGAACGAGGCATAGTAATTAACCTTCTGTCCTTCAAATCAGATAATATTCCCGAGCTCCATTTGCCATTGAAGCGCTGGCCTAACTCCTGATAAAACTTACGAATAGCTGAGCGGGTAGCCGATGTCCATTGCCCATTCGGTGACCCAACGTCGTAGCGGAATCTATTCAATAACATTTGAGCCTGATATATATCGGCATCACCCTTAGTTATTGTTTTATATATTGATTGTCCTATTATGGAAGGCTCAGTTTTATTATCACTGACAACAACAGCAGCGCTGTCACCACCACAGCTAAGCCCTCGGTTTTTAGCTTCTTGAAGGTATTGAGGGTCGTCCTGCTGGCTAGAGGCGAGCCTGCAAATAGTTTTATCAGACCAACCTGATAGGTCTTGAGACAGCGCGGGTGTTGCCATCAAGGATGCGGAGAGTAAACAGACAATGTGGATACAGGATTTCAACATAACTGCCTCTATTGCCTGAATTTTATACGTTTGAGTTAAATTATTTTAATTTGATGTTTGCCCATATACGTTCGTGGTAATAATAGATTGCAAACTTCACAAAGAATTCTATAGAACCTATGGTAACCGCTGATTCAATATTTCCTGTAATAAGAAAGGCTATGATTGTTGTAGCGATTGTAGCGGTGATTCTCCAGCTAGTTGCTTTTAATATGCTACGTTTTTTACTTTCCAATGGATGACACCTAGTTGATTTTGCCTGCTAATAAAAATTCAAATATATAGTATCAGCTTTGTCGTTTACATTAAGTATCATCACTTGAATACTAACTATAAGCACCTTAGGCTCACTTCATTATAGCAAGCAACCTCACTGAGAGGGTGATAGCCAAGTAGACAGCCTTGTTGACTACTTCAGTTCCACGCTAACCAAATCTAAGTGCCATTGGCTTTCATTGAGAGCAAGACACTTCTATATCAAGGCGTCTCAATGTTAAGTAAAGGCTCGCAGTGTCTGCGTTTTACGAAAGCCCGCACAAGACCCTCCAGCACTATTTCTAGCCCAATCTACATGCGCAATGGACATGCCTAGGTCAGTGTGCCAGCGTTCCTCACAGGGTCTCTGTGGATCTTAGAGAGATGCTTTTGGGCGTGGTTTATTGTGAGATTGATTGCTCTATTAGCAGCCTGAATCATCTATACCCCAAGGAGTTTGGGTATTGCAAAAATGAAGCACTCTCAAGATTAGCACTCTCAAAGTCTGAACCGTATAAGCTTGAACCTTCAAAGTTTGCTCCAGTAAGGTTCGCTCCAGTGAAGTTTACATTTTGCCAATCGTCACCTCCATCAGCATTAGCTAAACTAACAATAGTTGGAGATAGAAGGAGAGAAAGATGTAATTTTTTTATTCTATGAAGCTATACCGAATTCTAGTTAAAGTCCATCTGTGTAGGCCTAAACCGCACCTAGGGTCACATGTATGCCACAATAGCCTCTAATATAAAACAGGTCTGGGTAATGGGATAGGAACTTAAGACAGTAACCACGGGGCTTTTATCAAGGCAACTCAACATGCTGCAAGATACTGGTGTGACTAGGTTTCAGCTTATTGCTCATTTTGTGGAAGCTTCTGTTAAGTTTTTTCAACAATTTTTTTTGGCGCGTAACACGTTTGTTATCAGACGGGGGTAAATAGAATGACTCAATATATATTAACGCAACCACCACAACGGCAGTTTCACTTAGTTGAGTTAGAGCAGCGCATGGAGCGTGCATAACCCATGTTTACTGAAAGAATGACCCAACTTCAAACGAAACTTGCAGCAGCTAATATTGATGTAGCGCTGATCACTGATGACGATAATGTTTATTATCTCACCGGGTATTATGATTATTTACACATGGAATTCGGTCGCCCGACTATTCTAGTTGTGTCGAAAGACGGTGGGACCTTACTAATTACCCCGATGATTGATTTGGTTATGGCGGAGGCTGCTGCTCAGGTTGACAGAATTGCCCCATGGAATGACGGTGCAGGAAAGGAATGGCGCGAAGAGTTACCCGCTGTTCTGAAAAACGTTAGTAGCATAGCTATCGAACCAAACCATATGCCACCACTGGTGCGAACTTATGTAGATAGCTTTGTAGACGCTGTTGCTTTGGTTAATGCAACATCGATTCTGGCTGATATGCGAATGATTAAAACTGCGGAAGAACTGCAGTTAGCGCGCCATGCTGGTCAAGTAGCGAATTCAATGATGGCGGCAGGGAGGGCGGTAATAGCGGACGGTGTGCCAGAGTATGAGGTTGCAATAGCTACATCTGAAGCAGGCACACGCAAAGCAGCGCAGCTGTTATTAGCTCATTATGAAGATGCTGCAATGTCGCCTAGTACCCATTTTTTACAAATTATGGCGTCAGGAAAAGAGATCACCAAAACGCATCATCGTGCTACAACCCGTGTTATGAAACATGGCGAGCCGGTGTTTTTGTGCTTTTGCGGTATGACTAATTTTCATCGTTTTAAGCTGGGGTTTGACCGAACTTTTTGGATAGGAGAAATAGCAGATAAATCTCAAGCCGCCGTCTATGAAGTTGCAGTCGCTAGCCAGCAAGCTGCACTGAATGCCTTACGCCCCGGTGTAACCGCAGAAAGTGTACATGCAGCCTATGCAGAAGTTATTCAAGACGCAGGGTATGACTATCCATTTCGTTGCGGGCGCGCAACGGGGTTCAGCTTTTTGGAAAAGCCACAGTTGGTTACAGGCGATACAACCATTCTGCAACCCGGTATGGTTTTTGCTATTGACGGGTCAGTTGCGGTGGATACTTTTCGCGCACAAGTGGGCGACAGTTTTATTATCACCGAAGACGGATATGAAGCAGTCACGGATCATCCTAAATCTCTAGAAGATGTCATTATCTTAGGTGCATAGATTCAACAAAGGCCAAACTATGAAAAGCACACCTCAATATTCACCACCAGCAGATGCCCAGCAACGGTTAGATATAGCTCCGGTGGTGTGTTACCCCAACGATACGTTGCCTGCCTACGATAAGGCTTTTTACACTAACCTGCAGCAAGGAATGAAGCTGTTAGATAGCATCATTGTCCCGGCCAGAGATGCGCGAAGTTTTGTGGTTCCAAAGGGTCATGTGTTTCGTATTGTTAGCGTAGAAGGCCCGCAAGTTGGTGATTTAAACCTATGGCATAAAGACAATCTGAATGAGCGTTTTTTTAGTGGTAAAACTCGGGCCTTGCATGGCACTCATGTAAGCACTGGTGATCGTTTGTGGAGCAATATGCCTTACCTGAGGCCGATGGCTACAGTGGTTGACGACACCTTAGATTGGTACGGCTGGGACGCGTTTGGTGGCAGTGTGCATGACGTCATTGGTACCCGTTGTGACCCTTATACCAATCAAGTCTTAGGGCAAGATGAATACCACCACTGTTGTCATTCTAACCTTACGCGCGCCATGCTTGACTATGCCAAGCTACCCCTTGATGCAACAGAGGCTATGGTGCATGACGTATTGAACGTATTTATGTGCACAGGGTTTAGTCAGGACACTCACCAGTACTTTATGAAAGCCAGCCCTGTAAGACCTGGGGATCATTTAGCTATGTTTGCGGAAATTGACTTGCTTGGTGCGTTATCGGTTTGTCCAGGTGGCGACTGCAGTAGTGAGCACTCCAGTGATACTTCTAAGTGTTACCCGTTAAAGGTGGAAATATACCAACCAAGGCCAGAGTCTTTAATCGGTTGGTCTAGTCCCAGCGTCAATGGCTATAGCCGAAATCATGGTGTGGATCATAATTCATGAAAGCCTTAATGCAGCGAGTTACCCAAGCCAAAGTAGAGGTAGATGGCCAGTGTATAGGTAAAATTGATCACGGCATCATGTTGTTATTGGGTGTGGATAGAGATGACAATGAAGCTAAAGCAGACCAGTTATTACACAAAGTACTGCACTATCGTTTTTTTGCCGATGACGACGGAAAAATGAACAACAACGTGCAACAGGTGGGCGGCAATATACTCATCGTAAGTCAGTTCACGTTGGTAGCAGATACCAAAAAAGGCTTAAGGCCAGGTTTCTCTAGCGCTGCTCCTCCAGCACTTGGCGAAGCAATGTATGATTATTTTGTCACCCAAGCGCAGGAAAAAATCACTGTGGCTACAGGGAAGTTTGGCGCCGATATGCAGGTGAGCCTCACAAATGATGGGCCTGTAACCTTTCTGTTGGAGGTTTAGAGCACCGCAGTGACTGCAGGCTCCGCTTTAGGTGCTGTTAAGTGCCACAAAAAGTATGATGTACTAGCTCTTGTGGCATTGGTGAAAGGGCATAACCTTTCAGTGATTGTTGATACTCACTGGGGGACTGAACTACCTTCAACAAGGCGTAAAAGGGTTGGTAATCATCCCTGTCTTCCGCGGCTCTTATAGCTAACTCAACCTGATGATTGCGGGCAATAAACGCTGGATTTGCTAGGTTCATTTGTTGATATCTCTGTACTTGGCTTTGTACGTCTGTGGCTATGCGCTTTTGCCATTGTTGTTGCCACAAGACCAACTCATCGGGGGCAATAAAAACATCCATAAGGGGATGGTGTTCAGCATCTGTTGCCACTTGATCAACCAAATACCGAAAACACAAAGTGAAATCTAGTTTATGCTCAGTCATGATGGCCAATAGCTGTTCTGTTAAGGCTTGATCGCCAGCTTGTGGCGTACTTATTCCAAGCTTATTACTCATCACGCGCTGATATGCAGTGCCATAATGCTTTGCGTAATCATCCAGCGCCTGTTGGGCACCTGCCAATGCGCGTTCACCATCTGAGTGCAATAGAGGCAGTAAGGATTGGGCAAGGCGTGTTAAGTTCCACTGACCTATACCGGGTTGCTGGTTATAACGATAGCGGCCTTGTCGATCGATAGAGCTAAATACTTTATCTGGGTCGAATTGATCCATAAAAGCGCAGGGACCATAGTCGACGGTGGCACCACAAATAAGCATGTTGTCAGTGTTCATAACACCGTGTATAAACCCAAATCCTTGCCATTGAGCAATGAGCTTAGCTTGACGTTCTATGATCTCATTAAGCAATGCTAAGTAGGGTTGTGGGTGCTCTATTAGGTGTGAAAAATGGCGTTGAAGGCAATAATCTGCAAGAGTTTTAACCCCAGCCTCATCCCCTTGCATAGCAAAATATTCGAAGCTGCCGACACGAATGTGACTTGGAGCAATGCGTGTTAATACGGCCCCAGGTGCAGGGCCTTGGCGCATCACTGTTTCACCCGTAGCAATAGCTGCCAGACTACGGGTAGTGGGTACGCCTAAAGCAGCCATGGCTTCACTAACGAGGTATTCCCGCAGTACTGGCCCTAAAGGTGAGCGGCCATCACCACGGCGGGAGTATGGTGTAGGCCCAGAACCCTTAAGCTGTACGTCGAAGCGCTCACCATTTGGCGACACTATTTCACCTAATAAATGTGCTCTACCGTCACCCAATTGAGGATTAAACGAGCCAAATTGGTGGCCCGCATAAGCCTGAGCCATTGGGGCTGACCCCATGGCTGTTTGATTGCCGGCCATCACTTGCAAGGCGTCATCAGAAGCGAGCCATTGGAGGTCTATACCCAGCTCATCGGCAAGGGTTGGATTGTTAATGATAGGCGATGGATTAGCTACAGAAACTGGTTGTACATAGCTGTAAAAACGTTCTGGCAGGCTGGCAAACGTGGTATCAAATGTGGGGCCAACAGGTGTTGCAGTCGTGTTCATGTTCTATACCTATACGTTTTCTAACTTAGCATAGGCTAACACTAGCCATTTACTGCCTTCGTTTTCGAAATTCACTTGCACCCGTGCTTGCGGGCCAGACCCTTCTGAATTAACTACAGTGCCTATGCCAAACAAGGGGTGGCGTACGTTTTGCCCTAAGGCTATAACAGGCGTTTCTAACACTTGGTGACGGCCCCAGCGGTCGTATTGCCTTGTGGGTGTAGGTCTTGCTGTAACTGGCCGGCTGATGCTGGACTTGAGGCGCACCTCATTCATCAAGCCTTCTGGAATTTCACCAATAAAACGAGAGGGCCGGTTAAAGGTTTCTTGGCCATGTAAACGGCGGCTTTCGGCATAGGTAATAAACAAGCGTTGCATGGCGCGGGTAATGCCCACATAACATAAGCGGCGTTCTTCTTCTAAGCGGTCCCCTTCTTCCAGAGACATTTTGTGAGGAAATAAGCCCTCTTCTACACCGCCTAAAAACACCACAGGAAACTCAAGGCCTTTGGCAGAGTGCAGTGTCATTAACTGTACGCTGTCTTCGGATTCATCGGCTTGTTGTTCGCCTCCGTCAAGTGCTGCTTGGTCGAGCATGGCTGCTAGTGGGGTGGTGGCTACTGGGTCTAAATCGCCGTCGGGATCATCAGACTCTTGTGCGGGG
>TARA_B110000285_G_scaffold135499_1_pt1 | contig 12937 bp, 10 predicted proteins | sample TARA_B110000285 | Tara Oceans TARA_B110000285 (sample SAMEA4397756) | marine metagenome | biome: Polar Biome; feature: [SRF] surface water layer (ENVO:00010504); material: water (ENVO:00002006), including particulate matter (ENVO:01000060) such as... | depth 5 m
TTTACTTTAACAAGATGTGAAATATCATATCAACTAAGTATATACTTCTTTAAATTAGGTTTAATACTTGGTAATAATGTCTTTTAATTGTTCCCAATCGAACCCTCCAAAATCACCTGAACTCATCATAATCAAAATCTGATTTGTGTACTTTTGACTAAACAAATAGTCTTCTAAAGAAAAAGTATCAGTAAACACTTTTAAAGAGGAATGGATAAAAGCAGCCTGAATAGTTTCTGGCGAAATTGGGGCCCTGTTTTTAATTTTTAATGCTTCTGGATCATAAAAAACAACTGCCTCTTCTGCTAAGGACAAAGTGTCTTTATATTGTCTAATAAAAATAGCATCTAAGCTACTGTAGGTATGCAATTCTAAGCAAACTCGAATTTTAAAGCCTTCAAATTGATCTTTAATGGCTTTGACTGTTGCCTCTACCTTACTGGGTGCATGGGCAAAATCTTTGAACAAAACGGCAGTCTCTCCCATTGAAAGTTTTTCTAACCGTTTTGCAGCTCCTGTAAAACTTGGAATTGCCTCATAAAAATCAGCAGTATCTACCCCCATTAATTGTGAAATCCATTGAGCACCTGCTAGGTTCATCAAATTATGCGTACCAAATACTGAAAGTGGTAAACTTCCTTCAGAGGTGTCTAAATAGGTAATGCTTTTATTAATAAAATGTTTGGGTGTCCCATAAGATATTTTTTTTACTGGATGTGGACTGTTCTCAACTAAATATTTTAACACTAAATCTTCTTGATTGTAGAGCAAAACTCCTCCCTCTCGAATTGAAAAAATAAATTTTTCAAACTGATAAGTATAATTATCAAACGTTGGAAAAACATTTACATGGTCCCATGCGATACCACTAATAAGTGCAATTTCAGGTTGATACCATAGAAATTTGGACTGCGAATCAATGGCTGATGACAAATACTCATCGCCTTCTAATAAAATAAAATCGTTTTCTTCTGAAAGAAAAAGGGTTTCAGAAACAGTTGAGACGGGAGCTCCTAACATAAAATCTGTGGAAACATCATGATAATTCAATACATGTAAAATCATAGCAGTGATGGTTGTTTTTCCATGACTTCCTGCAATAACAACACGAGTTTTTTCTTGGCTCATTTTAGCCAAAAATTCTGGATAAGATTGAATTTTTAGTCCTAAAGCCTGAGCCTTTAAAAGCTCTGGGTTATCAACCTTAGCGTGCATTCCCAAAACTATAACATCAATTTTTTTAGTGATTTTTTCAGGAAACCAACCCAAGGATTTTGGGTAGATTTCTGCTGCTTTAAGTTTTGTTTTAGAAGGATCAAAAATAACATCATCACTACCTGTAACTTCATGACCCAGTCGATTCATTTCCAATGCTAAACTATGCATAGCACTTCCTCCAATTGCAATAAAATGGAAACGCATCATACGCTATCTAAATATTAATTGTTTAAAAGCTTCCAAAGTTCATCTTTTAATTCAACCAATTGAAATTGAGCAGCACTAGAAATCATCAGATGTGGAACATTTTTAAAATGCATTTTCAGCTCATTTGTATATTCGCTTTTCAGTTCTTCATCTAATAAATCTGCTTTTGAAAGCACTACAATAAATTGCTTATCTAAAAGCTCTGGATTATACTTAATTAACTCTTTTTTAAGAATGTCAAATTCTTTTTTTAAATTTTTAGTATCGGCAGGAATCAAAAATAATAAAATTGAATTCCTCTCAATGTGCCTTAAAAAATAATGTCCTAAACCCTTTCCTTCAGATGCTCCCTCAATAATTCCAGGAATATCTGCCATAACAAACGATTGGTAATTTCTGTATTCTACAATTCCTAAATTGGGTTTAAGTGTGGTAAACTCATAATTTGCTATTTTAGGTTTTGCAGATGTCAGCACTGATAATAAGGTGGATTTCCCTGCGTTTGGAAATCCTACTAATCCAACATCAGCAAGTACTTTTAATTCTAATGTAATTTGTATAGTTTCCCCATCAATTCCTGGCTGAGCATAACGCGGTGTTTGTCGTGTTGACGATTTAAAATGCCAATTACCTCGGCCACCCAGACCACCTTTCATTACAATAAACTCTTGATTGTCTTCCGTTATTTCAAATAAGATATTATTGCTTTCTGTATCTCGTATAATTGTTCCTGTAGGAACATCTATATACATGTCTTCGCCTTGGGCCCCACTACTTCTGTTCTTACTTCCATCTCCACCATGTCCTGCAGAAAAATGTTTTTTAAACTTAAAGGTATAGAGGGTCCATAATTGAGTATTTCCTCGGATAATAACATGACCTCCTCGGCCACCGTCTCCTCCATCTGGGCCACCCTTGGTAATGAATTTCTCTCTGTGTAAGTGAATCGAGCCTTTACCTCCTTTTCCTGAACTAACAGATAATTTGACATAATCAACGAAATTTCCTTCGGTCATAAACTAGTTTAAACTACCTATTAAATTCGTTAAACGTTCTGTTATCTCTTCTATAGAACCAATTCCATTAACACTATGAAATTTTTTTTGGCCTTTGTAATAATCTCTGAGAGGTTCTGTTTTCTGGTTGTATTCCTCAAAACGGTTTCTAATTTTCAATTCATCTTGATCATCCGATCGACCACTAGCTTCACCTCGTTCTAATAATCTTTGAACTAAAATATCATCATCTGCCTCTAAAGCTAAGGTAGCATTAATCTGTATTTTCTTAGCTTTTAAAAAAATATCTAGCGCTTGTGCTTGAGCTTTTGTTCTTGGAAAACCATCAAATATAAATCCTTCCGCTTTTGGGTTTCTATCCACTTCAGCCTTTAACATATCAATGGTTATTTGGTCAGGAACTAAGTCGCCTTGATCCATAAAAGATTGCGCTTTTTCCCCTAAGGCCGTTTTGTTTTTAATATTGTACCGAAATAAATCACCTGTAGAAATATGAACTAAATTAAAGGTGGCTTTTAAAAATGCAGCTTGTGTTCCTTTCCCTGCGCCTGGCTTTCCAAATAAAACTAGATTGATCATTTAATTAAAAAATTTTGGTAAAGATATCCATTTTAAGTGGCTTTTTTCAATTCCAAAAAACTTATGCGTATTTTTGCTAAAACGAATGAATGGCATATTTTTCGGGCTCACAAACAATTGGAATTCTAGGCGGCGGCCAACTAGGCAAAATGTTGCTCACAACTACTCGTCAATGGGATATTAACACTAAAGTAATGGACCCCAGTCCGGATGCTCCTTCAAAAATTGCTTGCAATACTTTTGTCACCGGTGATTTAATGGATTATGAAAGTGTGGTGGCTTTTGGAAAAGATGTTGACATCTTAACCATTGAAATTGAAAACGTAAATGCTGATGCTTTAGCAGCATTAGAAAAAAAAGGTGTTAAAGTATACCCGCAAGCTAGAGTACTAAAAACAATACAGAATAAATGTAACCAAAAAGAATTTTATAAAAAACATCAAATCCCTACGGCCCCTTTCCAATTATTTAAAAGTAAGAATTCGTTGAAAGATGCTCTTGCTCTAGGCCTAGTTTCCTTTCCTTTTGTTTGGAAATCTGAAACAATGGGTTATGATGGGTACGGTGTCAAAATTTTACGCTCAAATAAAGATTTAGAAAATATTAATGGAGGGGCTTGCATTACGGAAGATTTAGTCGCGATAGACAAAGAACTTGGGGTTATAGTTTGTAGAAGTCTAAAAGGAGAATCTTTATGTTACCCTTGCGTAGAAATGGAATTTCATCCCACTGCCAATCAGGTAGAATATGTTTTAAGCCCTGCAAGAATTTCTAAATCTATAGCTAAAAAAGTAGAAACATTATCACTAGAGGTTTCCAAAGCCTATAAACATGTCGGACTGCTTGCTGTAGAATTATTTTTAACAACAGAAGGAGAGCTAATCGTAAATGAAGTGGCGCCTAGACCACATAATAGTGGTCATTACACTATTGAAGCTGCCTACACCTCACAATTCGAACAACATATAAGAGCTATTCTTAACCTCCCGCTTGGTAATCCGAAAAATAAAGTTGCTGGGGTAATGGTTAATCTTGTTGGAAAAGAAGGACATAACGGCCCTGTTTACTATAAAAACTTAGATCAAATTTTAGCCCTTGAAGGTGTCAATCCTCATATTTATGGTAAAAAAGAAACCCGCCCCTTTCGTAAAATGGGACATATTACCATTGTTAACAAAGACCTTAAAACTGCCCGTGAAATTGCAGAATACGTAAAAGAAACTATTGAAGTAATTACACAATAATATGAAACAAGTAGGAATTATAATGGGAAGCAAATCAGATTTTCCAGTAATGGAAGAGGCTATTGCGATATTAAAAGAATTAAACATTGAGGTAGAAGTAGATATTGTTTCTGCCCATAGAACTCCAGATAAAATGATGTCTTATGGAAAGCAAGCCCACAAAAGAGGACTCAAGGTTATAATTGCAGGCGCTGGAGGTGCCGCTCACCTTCCTGGAATGATTGCCTCACTTACACCACTTCCGGTTATTGGTGTTCCTATAAAATCTAGTAATTCTATTGATGGTTGGGATAGCATTCTTTCTATTCTTCAAATGCCTGGAGGTGTCCCCGTTGCTACAGTAGCACTAAATGGGGCTAAAAATGCTGGGATCTTAGCTGCTCAAATTTTAGGGAGTAGCGATGAAAAGGTGCAAAATAAAATAGTTTCATACAAAGAAAGTTTAAAAGAAAAAGTGCTGAAAAGCAGTGAAGAATTAAAAAAACAAAACATTGATTAACCCACTATTAGCTGCATTCAAAACTCCTTTTGAAGCCGCCCCCTTTAAACAAATCAAGACTCATCATTTTATTCCAGCTATAGAATCAACTATTGCTATAGCACTTGAAGAAATAGATGCAGTTTCGCAACAAAAAGAAACACCCACATTTAAAAATACGCTTGAAGCACTTGAAAATTGTGGGACTCTAATTAGTAGAAACAGCAGTTTACTTTTTAACCTCAACAGTGCAGAAACTAATGAAGAACTTCAAAAAATTGCACAAGATGCTGCCCCTTTGTTAACACGTTTTCAAAATGATATCCATTTAAACCAAGTGCTATTCAAGCGTATTAGCTTTTTATATGAAAATGGTATCAGAGAGTCTCTAACTCGAGAACAATTAACATTACTTGAAAAAGAATATAAAAGTTTTGTTCGGAATGGTGCGCTTTTAGATGATGATGCAAAAGAAAAACTGCGAATTATTGATACAGAATTAGCTCAGTTAAGTCTTAGTTTTGGTGAACATGTCCTGGCAGATACCCATGCGTATTCCTTAAATATCGAAAACAAATCAGACCTCAAAGGATTGCCTGATAATGTGGTTGAAATGGCACAAAATATGGCAGAAGAGAAAGACAAGAAAGGCTGGCTATTTACCCTAGATTATCCAAGTTATATTCCTTTTATGACCTATGCAGAAAACAGGGCATTGCGTAAAGAACTAAATAGTGCTTTTGGTAAAAGAGGGTTTCAAGAGAACGAACATAATAATTCAGCTGTTATTCTTAAAATTATTAAACTACGTAAAACACGTGCAAAACTACTTGGCTATGAATCACATGCTTCCTTTGTTCTTGAAGAACGTATGGCACAATCTGAAAAAAATGTCAAATTTTTTTTAGATAATTTAAGTCAAAAAGCATATCCTGCAGCAAAAAATGAGTGGAATACTATGGCCACTTTTGCAAAAGAACACCTAGACATAGAAACCCTAGAAAAATGGGATACTACTTTCGTAGCAGAAAAATTAAAAAAAATAACACTAGATATTGATGAACAATTGTTAAAACCATACTTCCAGTTAGAAAAAGTGTTAGATGGTTTATTTATAATTGCAAAAAAACTTTACGACTTAAGTTTTATTGTAAATAAAGAAGTAGATCCATATCATGATGAAGTGAACGTATATGAGGTTAAAAAAGAAGGGAAATTTCATGCACTTCTATATACAGATTTTTTCCCACGTCCAGGAAAGAGAAATGGTGCGTGGATGACTAGCTTCAGATCTCAAAACATAGCACAAAGACCGCATATATCTATTGTTTGTAATTTTTCAAGACCCACTAAAACTAAACCCTCGTTACTTACCTTTCAAGAAGTAACAACCTTGTTTCATGAATTTGGTCATGCACTTCATGGAATACTTGCAAATACAACTTACAGCGGATTAAGCGGTACAAATGTATACTGGGATTTTGTAGAGTTACCTAGTCAAATTATGGAGAATTGGTGTTATCAGCCTGAAGCATTAGTCTTATTTGCAAAGCACTTTGAAACCAAAGAAGTAATTCCACAAGCACTTATTGAAAAAATAAAGAAAGCTGCGTATTTTCAACAAGGGCTTCAAACCCTGAGACAAGTTAGTTTTGGTTACTTAGACCTCTCATTTCATGATAAAAATGCTCACCTAATTGAGGAAGTGAAAGTGCATGAAAAAAAACAAATTGCACACTTGCAATTCGCGGAAGACACTCCTGAAAATTGTATGAGCACAGCTTTTTCACATATTTTTCAAGGCGGATATGCTGCAGGCTATTACAGTTATAAATGGGCCGAAGTTTTAGATGCTGATGCTTTTGAATTATTTCTTGAAAAAGGAATTTTTGAGACAAAAACAGCGCAGTCTTTTTTAGATAATATATTATCAAAAGGAGGGACAGAACATCCCATGATTTTATATAAACGCTTTAGAGGAAAAGAACCCGATTCAGCAGCCTTGATTCGAAGGGCAGGACTCGCTTAGTTTTTTATCTAAATCTATATGCATTAATTTTATAACCGAATAAATAAAGTGTATCCCAAATCACATCCTCCTTAATCAAAATTATTTTCAGTTTTAATTATGCCCTATTTCTGTATTAATAAATTCACTTTTAGAATAACAAAAAGAAATAGGAAAACTAAGAAGACAAAAAAAATCTAAACTACCAATTCAAATAGCCCCCTTTAAGATCGTATATTTTACTAAAACCTAAGGAATCCATAATTTTAGAAGCTTTTCCACTTCTATTACCAGACCTGCAATAAATTAAGTAGGTGGCGTTTCTATCTAATGCAGAAACACTTGCAGTAAAATCTGATGCTTTATAATCCATCAAAATAGCCTCTTTAATGAAACCCAACTTATATTCTTCTGGGGTACGAACATCTATAATTATAAAATCTTGTTTCATTAGCTCTTGATAAACTTCTTTTTCAACCACTTCAACAGAAGTTGTTTGAGAGTTAAGCGAAATGAATAATAGGAAAAGGAAGTTTTTCATAAAATAATTTTATTAAAAATAAAGAAATAAGAAATAACTACCCAACCAAACTAGCGGAATTCCTTCTACCCAAAATGAGGCATAATAAAAGGAATTTGTAGGATATGAATTATATAGAAAAATTCCTAAAATCACAAACACAGCAAGGGTTGATAATAGTAGTTCGTTATTGTTTGTGAAAAATAATAGTGTACACAAAACACCTAGCGCAATTAAAACGGTTCCTAAAATTTTAGTTTTTTGAACGCCCAACTGTTGAGGAAGTGTATGCAAGTGATTACTGTCAAAAGGAAAGTCTCTAATTTCAAAAGGTAGCATTGCAACCAAAACATAAATAAACTGAATAAGGGCCCATTTTAAAAACAGACTTATTGAAAAATCACTACCTGATGCTAGAGGAAGCCCAACCGTTAGCATAATCCAACTTAATGCTACTAAATATATTTTAAATCCTTTTTTATTCCGCCAATTTGAGTAAGATCCGTTAAAAGAAACACTATATAAAACCACTAAAACACCTCCAAAAAAAGCAAACCCTTTCATCAATAAAGAAAAAGTGAAAAATAGAAACAAAGCAAAACAAGCACTTACTAAAGAAATACCCATAATACTGTTAGGTATCTTACCTTTAGGAGAATTAAAAAATAAAGGAAAATATTTAATGAAATTATAACTGAAAAGTGCACTGAAAAAAATAAATATCAACACTTTTTTGTCAACTATTTCTTGCGAAATAACGAGCGACAATCCACCTAAGCAAGTGACCAATATAGACACGTGAATACTAGATTTTATGTAAAATTCAAAAAGAAATTTTATGTTAATTTTCATCTGTAAATATCGAAATTTTAATGCCTTTGGTCTTGATTTTTAAAAAAAATTTTTAATTCTAAAAGTTTAGCTAAAAAAATATCCCTTTAATATCCTATTTTTGATCAAATTCAAAACGTATGAGAACGGACGCCTTTGTTGAGAGACACATAGGACCTAATGACGGAGAAATCAAAAAAATGTTAGATACAATTGGTGTAACTTCTGTAGCTCAATTACTTAAGGAAACTATTCCTGAAGCTATCCGCCTAAAGTCACCTTTAAACTTACCAGAGGGAATTAGTGAACATACCTTTTCCAAAATTATACAGAGCTTAGGTAGAGAAAACAAAACCTATGCTAGTTATATTGGATTGGGATATCATGCGGCAATAACACCTGCGGTCATTCAACGCAATGTTCTAGAAAATCCTGGTTGGTATACTGCCTATACTCCTTATCAAGCAGAGATTGCACAAGGAAGGCTGGAAGCCTTGTTTAATTTCCAAACCATGGTTTGTGATTTAACAGGAATGGAATTGGCAAATGCTTCACTTTTAGATGAAAGCACGGCTGCTGCAGAAGCCATGACAATGTTATTTGGTGCGCGTACTCGAGATCAGAAAAAAAACAATGCGTTACAATTTTTTGTAGATGAAAATATTCTGCCACAAACACTATCATTACTTAAAACACGAGCCACCCCACTTGGAATTGAATTAGTGATAGGATCTCCTGAAAATCAAATTTTTTCAAATGCCTTTTTTGGAGCTATTTTCCAATACCCAGGAAAACATGGCGCCATTCCAAATATAAAAAAATGGATTGAAATCGTTAAATCTTTCGGTATTTGTTCGATAGTATGTGCAGATATAATGAGCTTGGTGCTTCTTGAAGCTCCCGGGCAATATGGAGCAGATGTTGTGGTGGGTAACACTCAGCGTTTTGGAATACCTTTAGGTTATGGCGGTCCTCATGCAGCGTTTTTTGCCACAAAAAAACATTACAAAAGAAACATCCCGGGACGTATTATTGGTCAAACACGTGATCTAGATCAAAATCCTGCCCTCAGAATGGCGCTTCAAACGAGAGAACAACATATTAAAAGAGATCGTGCTACCTCAAATATTTGCACGGCTCAAGTTCTCTTAGCCATTATGGCGGGAATGTATGCTGTATATCATGGTCCAAAAGGGCTTAAATATATTGCTAATGGAATTCATCAAAAAACAGTACAATTAAATCATGCATTAGTTGCATTAGGAATTCATCAATCCAATGAATACTTTTTTGACACCCTTCAAATAAAAGCTAAAGCTAATAGCCTAAAAAAAATAGCAGAAGAAAAAAAAGTTAATTTTTACTACCCAAATAAGGAAACCGTTTGTATTTCAATAAATGAAACCACAACCAACGAGGAGATTCATTCAATTGTTAAAATATTTGCTCAATTCACCCAAAAAAATATTCCTAAAAGCATAAGAGATTTAAGTATTAAAAATTTACCTGATTCAAGAATTCGAAAGACTGAATTCTTAACACATCCTGTTTTTAATTCGCATCATTCTGAAACAGCTTTGATGCGTTATATTAAATCGTTAGAAAATAAAGATCTTGCTTTAAATCATTCCATGATTTCATTGGGATCTTGTACAATGAAATTAAATGCAGCAGCAGAAATGCTTCCACTAAGTGATCCAAATTGGGGAGAAATTCATCCGTTTGTTCCTGTTGAACAAGCAAAAGGGTATCAAAAAATGCTAGCACAGCTTACAAAACAACTTAATGTAGTAACAGGATTTACAGCTACTTCGTTACAACCCAATTCAGGAGCACAAGGAGAATACTCTGGTTTAATGGTTATTAAGGCCTACCACGAATCTAGATCGGATTTTCATAGGAATATTTGTTTAATTCCTGCATCTGCACACGGAACAAACCCTGCATCTGCAGTTATGGCTGGGATGAAAGTGATTGTAATAGGAACAGATGAAAATGGAAATATTGACTGGGGAGATCTAAACAAGAAAGCACTTTTACACAAGGAAAACCTTTCGGCATTAATGATTACATATCCAAGTACTCACGGTGTATTTGAAGTGAAAATTAAAGATATTACAGAACTCATTCATTCCTGTGGCGGACAAGTATATATGGATGGTGCAAATATGAATGCACAAGTCGGTCTTACGAGTCCTGCAGCAATTGGAGCAGATGTATGTCACTTGAATTTACATAAAACTTTTGCCATCCCTCATGGGGGGGGTGGCCCTGGCGTGGGGCCCATTTGTGTGGCTAAACATTTAGCGCCTTTCCTTCCTGGAAACCCAGTAATACTAACAGGTGGAAACCAGGCAATAAGTGCCATTTCTGGGGCACCATTTGGCTCTGCTTTAGCTTGTTTAATTTCTTATGGGTATATAAAAATGTTAGGAAGTTCTGGCTTACAAAAAGCTACTGAAATTGCCATTTTAAATGCAAATTACATTCAAAAACGTCTTGAAGATGCCTATGATATTTTATATAAAGGTATAAACGGACGCGCCGCACATGAACTCATAATTGATTGCCGCACATTTAAAGAAAAAGGAATAGAAGTAGTGGATATTGCCAAACGATTAATGGATTATGGCTTTCACTCTCCTACAGTCTCTTTTCCTGTTCCAGGAACCATGATGATAGAACCTACCGAAAGTGAAAATATGAATGAAATGGATCGCTTTTGTGATGCAATGATTTCAATAAGAATGGAAATTGCCGCTGATGAAAAAGAGCGTGACTTATTGAAAAATGCACCGCACACCATGGCAATGATTACTGCTAATGAATGGGGTTATCCATACAGCAGACAAAAAGCAGCCTTCCCCCTTGAATTTGTTCGCGATAATAAGTTTTGGCCAACAGTAAGAAGAGTTGATGAAGCCTATGGAGATCGTAATTTAGTATGTAGTTGTATTCCTATTGAATCTTATTCAAGTGAATGATTATTAAAATATTATAGAATATTAAATGATAAAAAATATTCCCTTATGCATAGATTGAACATCGTAGTGTTTTTTTGATTTTCCACTAAGATATTTTTCAAAAGAATACCTTTGAAAGCAGATGAAAAATATTAAAATTACAGGCTCAGGGAGTAGTATTCCCCAAAAGATTCAACCTAATTCAAAATTTTCTGAACATTCATTTTTTGATTCGTCTGGAGTGTTTATAGAAAATTCAAATACAGAAATCATTGAAAAATTCAAAGCAATTACCGGCATCAAACAAAGACGGTACATTAAGGATGATCAATCGGTTACTGATATTGCCTTAGAAGCTTCAGAAAAAGCCATTGCAGATGCAAATATTGACCCGGAAGCAATTGACTATATTATTTTCGCTCACAATGTGGGTGACATAGTTTTATCCTCAAATCAAATAAACACCTTACCTAGTCTAGCTTCTAAATTAAAGGCGGGCCTAAAGATTAAAAACCCTGAATGTGTAGCATACGACATTCTATTTGGATGTCCAGGTTGGGTTGAAGGAGTGATTCAAGCAAAAGCATTTATTAAAGCCGGAATGGCAAAAAAATGTATGGTTATTGGAGCAGATACACTTTCACGTGTTCTTGACAATAGTGATAGAGATTCAATGATTTACGCTGATGGTGCAGGGGTCACTATCATAGAAGGAACTAATGATGAAGGAGGGATTCTCTCTCACAAAACTCTAACATACTCTTCAGAAGGAGAAACAGAATTTATTTTTTACGGCCATGCAAATGACATAGGAAAAGGCAAGAAATATATTAAAATGCATGGAAGAAAGGTATATGAATTTGCATTAAATAAAGTTCCACTAGCAATTCAATCTTGCCTTGAAGCCTCAGGGGAATCAATTGATGATGTTAAAAAAATTTTTATCCATCAAGCAAATTTAAAAATGGATGAAGCAATTGTTGAGCGCTTTTATCGTCTTTACAAAAAATCAAGCCCTAAGGACATTCTACCAATGAATATTCAAGAATTTGGGAATAGCTCAGTAGCTACAATACCTACGCTATTTGATTTGGTTCGCAAACAAAATTATGAAGGCCACTCCATAAAAAAAGGTGATTTAATAATTTTTGCTTCTGTTGGTGCAGGAATGAATATTAACGCCATTACCTATCGAGTATAATCCCCTCAAAGTAATTCAAAATCCAGACATACATCAAAGTTTATTTTTAGTTAAAATTCCTACCTTTGAAAGGAAATGAAAATCCTTACACATACCGGAAAGTACTTTATCATGTTGCGTTACGCTTTTGGTAAATTCACTAAGTGGAAAATACTTAAGCAACTTATTTTGAAAGATATAGACATATTAATTATAGGTTCTGTTGGGATTGTTTCCTTTATTTCATTTTTTGTTGGCGGTGTTGTTTCTATCCAAACAGCCCTTAATCTGGAAAATCCTTTGCTTCCAAAAAACCTAATTGGCTTTGCCACGAGACAGTCGGTAATTCTAGAATTTGCCCCCACTTTTATTTCTGTTATTATGGCAGGAAAAGTAGGCTCTTACATCACTTCAAGCATAGGAACTATGAGAGTTACTGAGCAAATTGATGCTTTAGAGGTAATGGGTATTAACACCTATAACTATTTAATTTTCCCTAAAATAGTAGCCCTTTCTCTTTATCCACTTATTATTTGTATTTCGATGTTTCTAGGGATTTTAGGAGGATATATTGCTTGTGTTTATGGAGGCTTTTCTTCTGGTGCTGACTTTGTAGAGGGAATTCAAATGGACTTTATACCGTTTCATGTTGGCTATTCATTTATCAAAACATTATTTTTCTCATTCATATTA
>TARA_B110000285_G_C15142729_1_pt1 | contig 12930 bp, 13 predicted proteins | sample TARA_B110000285 | Tara Oceans TARA_B110000285 (sample SAMEA4397756) | marine metagenome | biome: Polar Biome; feature: [SRF] surface water layer (ENVO:00010504); material: water (ENVO:00002006), including particulate matter (ENVO:01000060) such as... | depth 5 m
GAAGAGGCCCCGCCTTTATCTTTGGTTTTTGCACCACAAGTTACTTGCTCATCATGACATCTATACCATAGTAAAACATTAGGTAAATTTTTAATAAATCCGTGAGTCTTTAACATACGCAATTCTAGTTCAAAATCTTCCGCCATTTGTTTAAGATTTTTATCATAATTACCAGCTTCTAATACTTTGGATTTTCTGTAACATACGGTGGGATGATTTATAAACCAATGAGATTTAATCTGTTTATATTGTTCCCAAGAAATATCGGTGTGTTTTGTGATATTATGAACCTGTTCTTTAACCGTATGGAACATAGCAACTTGACCACCACAAATAGCAACTCCAGGATTTTTTTTCATATAATCCAATTGAATTTGTATTCTATTTGGAACCATTATATCATCGCTATCCATTTTGATTATTATTTCGTTGCTACACATTTCAATACCTTTATTTAATGTGTATCCGATTCCCTTATTTCCGTCATTTTCGTCGTATATAATCTTTACAAATCTGGTAGTATTCTCAAATTTGTGTAACATCTGTTTTAAAATTTTGGTATTTATTTCATTTGAACCGTCGTTAATCCAAATAATTTCAAAAAATATATGTCCCTCTTGATTTTTTATAGAATTTAAACAATCCTTTATATAAATAGCTTTTGTGTCTAGACTAGAGATAAGTATGCTTACTTTATCATTAGGTTCTTTTAAATGTTCTGGTAATTCAACAAGATTCATAGTATCATAACTGTCTTTTGTGGAACCCCATTCTTGATTGGCATAAATTTTTTCACGACCATTATAAGAACAACCAGACATATGTATAGGTAAAAATAAGTATGATGGTAAAACGGTAATATCTTTCCATTCTTTGCTATGATATAATCGTGTCAATAATCCTGGACCAACAGTTCTCCAGGCTCTTTTACCAGTTCTATTAACATTAATATCATTATTTTTAATCCATTCAATAGCTAACCTGGGTAAATCGTGTTTGGGTGGAAAGGACATAGTTCCAGTAGCGATAAGTGGGTGTGTTCTTGCTAATACATCGTCGTATTCTGAATTATCATGCATCCATCCGGCACCCCGAACTTGTTCGTTTTCATATCCAACAAAGGCTGTATATTTTTCTATAAGATATGTAACAGGTTCGATACAATATGCGTCGGCATCTACAAAAAAGCCACCATATTCATATAATAATTCCCATCTTAAAATATCTGCTTTCCCATTTATTTCATTCATATCATTTACTTTATGTATTAATTTAGATTCAAATCCTCTTTTCTTCATTTCTTCCTCTGTCCATCTAATATATTCAAAACCTTCTTTTTCATGTTTATTTTTCCAAGTGTCCATAAATTTTGTAGGTGGAGTTTTTGGACCGATCCATAATTGATGTATAATTTTTGGTATAGTTGTCATTATAAATAATATTAATTAGTTATTTTAATATTATTATTTTTCAAAACATTTTTTTCAAAATGTTTGTATGTTCTGTTGATACAGAACCATCTTGATAAACATAACCGCCAACAAAGTAATATTTATTACAATATGGTATTGGGAATGGTTTTACATATTCACCAATATATTTATAAAAAGAGGAATGAACAAAAGCGTGTTTTAAAATTAATGGATAAATTATATTTTGAAGAAAAGTAGAATCGTAATCTCTAGGAGAATTTTGTATAATTTTTGTATCTATTAATGATTTCCAAGATTTAATAATAGTATTTTTTTTAATACCAAACATTCCACCCAGTATACGATGTCTGTGATGCAGATGGTCTCTCATAATATGAAATATTTTATCAGTTTTCATCCACTCTTCTACGGCTAATTTTTCCCTTAATAAAAATCTTGTATCTGTATCGCGGGATAAATTAATATCAACCTCTGGATGGTCAATAGATTCAAATCGCCATGTCATTGGTTTAATTTTGTTTAAATCACCTGTTTTGTAAATAATTTTTGTATTGGAAATATTATTTAATTTATCTATTATTTCTTGAGGCACCGTTTCTTTATGTACATAAAACCAGCATTCAAAATCAGGATAAAAATCTAATGCAAGTTGAGCATTTTTTATAGCACCAATAAAATAATCATTGGAACAACATTGACTTTTATAATCACTGTCCCATAAGGAAAAGGATATCACTTTTTTCATTATATATAATTATTATTTAATGTTTTAAATATTAATATTTAAAACTATATGATATATTTAAAGTATAATGACCGACATAATTAATTTTATTTTTGATGATAATATCAAAATTAAAGTTGAAAACAACGAAAAAAATTTTAAAAATAATGAAATGTTAAAACGCATAGCAACAAATAATGAAAGAATATTCAGAAAGATACATATTTATTTATTAAAAAATAAAATTATTAAAGGGAATATTATTGATATTGGGAGTTATATTGGGGATAATACATATCCATGGGCAAAATTAACGAATAATATAATTTATAGTATAGACCCAAGTATTAAAAATTGCGAATATATTAAAGAAGTTTGTGAATTAAATGATATTGGTAATGTCGTTGTTTTAAATAAATTAATAAGTAATACAGATGAAGTTTTAAATTGTCCTAATTCAACAGTAGAACATTGTTCTTTTGTGTGGAAAAATGGTGATGTTGGAAATTTAAATAAACCAGAATATGATTTAAAAATAAAAGCTGATACGTTTGATAATTTATTTAATAATGGAATAATAAACAATATAGGTTATATTCATTTGGATGTTGAAGGAATGGAAAATAAAATTTTGAATGGTTCTAAAAAAGTAATAGACGTTTTTAAGCCAATAATTACATTTGAAGGTCATATACAAGTTGAGAAAGAAGTAGTTAAAAATAATGTTAGATTTTTAAAAGAAAGAAATTATACCATATTTATGATTAATGATATTATAACTCCAGGACAATGTTGGGGAGATTGTAGAAATTTTATTGCCTTTCCAGAAAACATAGATTCTATGGAATTAATAAAAAAAATAAGCTCGAATTATTTTTTACTTATGGATTAATAAATATTTATCATAATATATTACATTTATTATAATAAATATTTAAAAATGCTATAAATATTTATATATATATGAAAAAAGGATTTGTAATATTTACAGATTTAAATTATTTTCCAATAGTTGAAAATCTTATAGAATCAGTACTTTTATTCAGTAAATATAATATAGAATTAAATTGTATCAACTTTTTAAAAGAATTTGATAATCCACGTATTAAATCAAAAAAAATAGATATGCCTAATCCACATTTTTTTAATATAACGAAATGTAAAATAATATCTACGATAAATAGCGACTTTGATTATGGGTTATTATTGGATGGCGATATGATAGTAACTAAAGAGATAGATAATATTTTTGATGATAATGAAGAGAAAATATTAAATGTAAAATGTCCATTATTTTGCAAGCATCCGCATAATCCATTTGAAAAATATAAACATATCTTTTCAAGACTAACAAATAAAAAGCCAAAAATGAAATATGTTTATTCTGTATATTTATTTTTAAAAAGTCAAAAATGGTTTTTTGAAGAAACACTTAGTATTATGAATAATATTTTATCAAAAAATTTACATAATGATTTTTATCCAATACCTGAAGAAAGTATAATGAACGCACAATTATGTAATTATGAAGTTAATTATGATATGGGTTACTGTTATCATATAAATGGTCTTCCAGAATGTTTTGAATATTATTTAAATCCAGAGAGTGAAGAAGGAAAAAAAGGAAAAAAACATATTGAAGATGTTTATTTATCTTATGGTTGTCCTGTTAAAATTTATGCTTTCCATGGTCATAAGATAAAAGACACCAACTACGGAAAAAATCTTATAAATAAAATAAAAAATAAGTAGTTAAAACAATAAATTGTATTATTATTATAAATGATAAAAAAATATACAACAACTGATAATAAAGGTAATTATTTACAAGATAAATTAATAGAAATATTTAAAAATAAAAAAAATGGATTTTTTATAGAATTGGGTGCGAATAATGGTATTACACAGAGTAATACTATAGCTCTTGAAAAATATTTTAATTGGAAAGGTATATTAGTAGAACCCTCAAAAATAGGTTATGAATCATGTATTAAAAATAGAACAAATTCATTATGTTTTAATTATGCTTGTGTATCAAATGATTATAAAGAAGAATATGTTGAAGGTGATTTTGATGGACACTGTATGTCAAGTATTAATGGAAATAGATTAAATAGAATTGCAATTACAAAAGTTAAGGCGATAACATTAACTAAGCTTCTAGATAATTGTAATGTAAAATTTATAGATTTTTTATCTTTAGACACTGAAGGTTATGAATATAACATATTGAAAGGATTGGATTTAAATAAATACAGACCAAAATGCATGTTAATAGAATTATACCCACAAGAACTTGATAGTGTTTTCAGTTATTTACAATCAAATAATTATAAATTGTATAGTTGTCCGTATACACAATCAAAAAGTTTTACAAATTATAATAAAATAGACAATCCAGGATGGGACGGAACACATAACGATTATTTATTTATGGATATAAATACGACATAATTATTTTATATTTTTTATTAATTTTATAATATTTTCGGTAAATAGATATTTTTGTATATTTTTTTCCTTATTGATATCATATTTAAATGAATTCAATAAGTTTATATCAATATTATTAAAAGAATCTACAATTATACACGGAAATTTATTATATAAATCATCTAACCCACAAGATTCTACCACAGGAACAGACCCCATTATTAAAATTTCATAAAATCTATGTGTATCAACACCATTACCCCTTGGTGCCAAAACAAATTTGTATTCATTTATTTTTTTCATAAATTTTGGGAATTCTAGTTTATTATTTAATATATCAACAAAATCACGATTATTAAATACAATATTAATTTTATTTCTTGAACTATGTGTATTGCTTGTATTTGTTAATAAAAGTTTATTTTTTTTATCATCAAATTGTGTTTTATTATTGTATAATTGTTTTAATAAAATTTGATTTCCACCAGGTAATTCATTTTCTTGGAATCCAATAGGTAGTTTTAATATTTTTTCATGGTTTATTAATATATTACACCCAACCCATTTTATAATTTTATTGTTATTTATATTTTTTAAATATTTTTTATCTATTGGTAGGTCACTTACACCAGTAATTAAAACAAATTTATTTTTAATTAAATGAAAAATATTAAAAAAACTAGATAAAAAATCCGTTTTTACAAATATCGTATCGCCATCTTTTATATTATCTATAATAAATGGTGGATAATTGTGATGAACTTTTCTAGTGGAATACTTTGCGTCTATAATATGGTCTGATATAGATGGTAAAAAATTATAAAAGATAAATTGTTTCATTTACATATAATACATATTTTATATTTATATAGAATATATATTTATATTATATTATATTTGTCTTATAAATATAGACCAACCGTGTCTATCATTATTATTTTCCTTGTATAATTCCCAATTAGTATTACTCAATAATTGTTTTTTTATATTCATACATTTATATATTCTATCATCATCAAGGGCAATATACTTTGGGTTTTTTTTTATTAAAACATCAAAATCGCCCTGTCCCTGATATTCTCCACCATCTATAAGTATAAAATCAACATTATCTATATATTCTAAATTTAGTAAATTGGCTTTATCCATGTTTTCTTTTTCCCCATCATACCATTGTCTAACAAAATATTTACTATTATCCTGAAAATCGGGTATATTTTTATGTAGAGTACCATTTAAAATAAATAATTTATTATTTGTATTTTTGGTAGCCCAAAAATTTTTAGCTTTTTCAAATTGTGAAGTACAGGCTTCTATAGAAAAAAGTTTTGAGTTTTCTTTGTTTATAATACCATTCATTAAACATACAGTAGAACCTTCACCATTCCAAGTACCAGTTTCAATAATATTTCTTACGTCGGGTAAACTTGCAATAGAGTAAATTTCTTTACCAAATTGCGAATTCATATTAATTTGACCTTTTCCTTTCCACCGAATATCTGGGTGGATATAATATTCGTTATTTTTACGGTCTCTACCATTTATGTTATTATTCCCACATCTTTGTTTTGAAATTGTATTATAAAATTTGTTAATTTCAAATGATGCTTCAAATTTATTTTCTTGAGCCAATTTTATCCAATAATTTACATCATTATTCCATGGAAATTTATTTAAATATTTTACATACTGTTCTTTATATATTTTTTCAATATTAGCAGAAGATGAAATGCCTAATAAATGCGATATAGATTTATTTACGAATAAAATATTATTCTTATCGAATAAGGAATGAATATAGTAATTATATTTCTCTAGCTGTTTTCCAGCGCTCAAAGAAAATCCATAAAAATGATTACATTGCCAACTATATTTTTCATCGTATAATACTTCAAATGAAATAGGAGGAGGTATTTTTTCATTAAATTCTGATATAATAATTTTTGGCTTATAACCCAATTCTAGAATTGTTTTTATAACAGACAAATCATAACCATCTATATCTACTTTTAAAATATCTATATCAATTGGAACATTATTTGATTTAAATATATTTTCGCAATTTTCTGGATTTATATATGCATTAATTATGTCAATTTGATTTGATACATTTGTTTTACATTTACTAATATTGGTCATTATTCCATCAATATATAATCCTTTTATATTTTCTATATTGCTTAAATTATAAAGAGGGTCTTCGGTGACACCATCGCTACAACCGATATTTACAATATATTTAGTAAAATTGTTATATTTTACAAATGCTTCTAGAGTGGATTCTGTAAATTCTTCAATATTGTTAAAATTAGGCTTCGACATTATATTTACTTATAATAAATAAATTGTATTTAAATAATTATATTTAAATATATAATAAAATAATGACAGAAATTTTATTATTATCAAATCTAGGATTAGGTGATAACATTTTTAACATATCAGCTATTAATTATTTATGTGAAAAATACAAAGTTGTAGTAATAGTCAAAAAACATAATTATGAATTATTCAAAAAATTTTTTACAGATAAAAAAGTTGATTTCTTTATTGTAAATAATGATAATGAAGTGAATAAATTACTAATGGATTATAATAATAAAAAAATATTACGAGCTGGTTGTCATAAAGTAAATAGTAATTTATCTACATTTCCTTTTTGTTTTTATGATGATATAAATATACCAAGAGAGATATTAAAAACGCATTTTAAGGTAAGAAATACTAATAAAGCAGTATCATTATATAATTCAATAGATAATATGAAATATGTTTTTATTTGCAATGAAACAAGTAATGGTGAATTATTTGATATTGAGAAGGTATTAAATCAGTTAAAAATAAACAAACATGAAACATTAATTATTTGTTCTAACAAAAATGTATATGATAAAACTCATAAATTTCATAAAATATCAGAAAAATTTGTATATAAAACTAATAATATAAATATTCTGGATTATAAGTTAATAATAGAGAACGCAGAATATAATATTTTAACGGATTCTTCTTTATTTTGTTTTGCAATACAACTTAATATAATAAATAATAATAACTTCATTATTTCAAGGTCCGAGTATAAATGGATAAATTGGAATAATTTATTTAAATTTTATAATAATAAATTTAAATTATTGGGATAAATTATTTCAATAACAACAAATAATATAAATATGCTTAACATAAAATCATATAAAGATAAATATATAGCTTAATTAAATATGAAATATTTAATCACGGGAATTACGGGTTTTGCTGGTCCTCATTTGGCAAATGTTTTGTTAAAAAAAGGTCATGATGTATATGGGTTGGTAAGAGGAAGCAACGGTATGGAAACAGATATTATGGATATAGTCGATGCAAATGACTTCGACAAAATAACATTTTTATATAGTGATTTAAGAAATTTTAGAACATTAACAAATTTATTCAAAAATAATATTTTTGATGGTGTATTTCATTTAGCAGCACAAAGTCATCCACCAACTAGTTTTAAAGACCCAATAGGCACTTTTGAAACAAATGTAATGGGTAGTACACATCTAATTCAGGCACTTTTAGATAATCAACCAAAATGTAAATTAATGTTTTGTTCATCAGTTGAAGTTTATGGAAATGAAGGAATAGATCAGAGAAACATAAAAGAGGATAATATAATATTACCTGCAAATCCATATGGAGCAACAAAAGCGGCTATAGATATTTATTTACAAGAAAGAATGAAAAATAAACAAATTAATGCGTTTATAACACGTGCTTTTTGTCATTCAGGTCCGCGTCGTGGTAAAACTTTTTCTATTTCTTCTGATGCTTATCAAATTGCGTTGATGATGAAAAATAAACAAGAAAAAATATTAAAAATTGGAAATTTAGATACAACACGTGTTGTTATGGATGTAAGAGATATAGTAATGGGTTATTATTTATTAATGATAAATCCAAATTCTAGTGGTGAGGTATTTAATATATCAGGTGATACTCCACATAAAATGAGATATTACGCCGATAAATTGAAAGAACTTAGTGGTTTAAGAGATATAAAAGAAGTTATACATAAACCTTTTTGGCGTGAAATAGATATTGATTATCAAATGGGTAATGATGAAAAATTCAGAAGATTAACAGGATATAAAAATAAATATCATATTGATACAACTATGAAAGATTTATTAGATTATTGGTTAAACAAAATAGATTAAATAATATAAATAGATAAATAAATATATATTTATATTATGAAAGTTTTCGTTGATATAGATGAAACTATATGTTATTACGAAGGTATAAAACAAACCCACGCAACGGTTAATTCAATAGATTATAGCAAAGCAAAACCACATATTGATAGAATACAAAAAATTAATAAGTTATATGATGAAGGAAATACAATTGTTTACTGGACTGCGCGTGGTTCTAGAAGCGGATTAAATTGGTTTCAACTAACATTAAAACAATTAAATGAATGGAATGCAAAATTTACAGAATTAAGATTAGGAAAACCTCATTACGATTTATTTATAGATGATAAAAATATTAACAGTGAAAATTATTTTTCTTGATTTATTTTATTTATTATTATAGATGTACTTATATTTTCAATTAATGGAATGCTAACATATTGATTTTCTTTAATACTTGGAAATATTTTTTTTATTTTATCGTACGAATAATCCCCGCCTTTTACCAAAATATCAGGTTTAATTAATTCTAAAATTTTATTAGGGGTATTATCTGAGAATGTCACAATAAAATCTACATATTTTATTGAAGACAAAATTTTTAGTCGCGTTTTTAAATTATTGATAGGTCGTTCTTGACCTTTTAAATTTTTAATACTAATGTCTGTATTTAATGCAACAATTAATATATCTCCTAATTTGGCACATTCGTGTAAACATTTTATATGTCCTTCATGTACCAAATCAAAACAACCTGATGTAAAAACAATTTTTTTATTTTTTAAATATTTTTTTAAAATAATACATTCTTCTATAGTATTAATAATATTGTATTTTTTTTTACAAATAGTTATTATATTCACAGTAGAAACATTTTTTCGTTTGATTATATCAGAACAAAATAAATTACATAAATTACATATTTTTTTAAAATCCAAAGAATTAATTAATCCTAAACAAATACCTGAAATAAAAGTGTCTCCTGCTCCTGTTACGTCTAAAACATTATGAGATACAATGTTATGACACGGTTCATAAAAGAAAACATCTTTGTTTTTAAAAACACAACCCTTTTCACCCAAAGTTATTAAACAACTGTGACTATTTAATTTTTTATTGATAATATCACACGCTTTTTCAGCATCTCTAATATTATTGATTTTAATATTAGATATTATTTCTGCATCATTTTTATTGGGTTTAATTAAAAAACAATTTTTATAATATTCATAATAATTTTTAGGATCAATAATTGTAGGAATTTTATATTCATTAGCTTTTTTTATTAAGTGATAAACTATTTTTTTATTTACTATACCAGTATTATAATCAGAAATCAATATATAATTAAAATTACTAATAATAGTATCTATTTTTTCAATAAATTTATCTTCTATTTCTTTTTTCATAATATAATTATTATCATCATCAACACGAAAACAATGAAAATGATTTGAAAAATATCTCCTTTTTTTTATATTTTTATATGTTTCGTCTTTGATATTTATTATGTTTTTTTGTTCTATAAAATTAGTGTATCTATCGTTTAATATAGTTAATATTACTGTATCAATATTAAAGTTTATCAAATTATTTAATACATTTCCCGCTCCACCTAATATTTTAAATTCATCTACCTTTTCATATACCGGTACAGGAAATTCACTAGATATTCTATTTGTTTTTATATTTACATGTTCATCAATTAAGATATCACCATAAAGTAAAACCTTATTTTGTGTATTTTTTAACAATTTAATAATGTCCATTTAATAATAATAATAAATGATTATTTAAATAAATTTTTAATAATATTATTTAATCTAATAATCTACAGGGATAAATCATATATTTACACCAAATAGTATTCGCATAAATGCCCCCTAACTCGTGAGGCCAAGTATGTCCAATAGGGTTTCTTGGATTGTATGTTCTATAACAACTTTTATGATGATGTATTAGTTTTATTTCAAGACACGGGTTAAATATCTTATACTTTAACTTTTCATTGCAAAATATAGTTAATAATGACTCAATACCGGGTGTATTTTGAATATAATCAATATATGATAAATCTTTATTTTTTATTTTATCTTTTAAAATATCACTTTTAAAGATGAAAGCATCGTGTGAACCTCCAAAATTAGTAATTAAAGGATGTGTCATATCATACTCGTGTCGTGTTAGAAAATAACAAGAATCATCTAATTTATTCAAAATATCTAAATTTGAAATAGAAAATTCAATATCACTATTACATATGGCAATAATTTTATCATTATATTCACAAGTGACTTCAAATAATTCTTTATATTTTGGTTGATAATTTTTAATAATAAAATCTATTTTATCATAATTTTTATCGTTTTTAAAATCACTGTTGATGAATTTTTTATAATCAGTTTCTGTAATATACAAATGAATTTTATGAATAAATTGTTTACTCAAATTTTTTTTTAGTGTTGTAATAAGTTCTTCTTGTCTTTTTTGGTTTTTAGTATAATAAAAGCTTGTTAAGAGTTCCATTTATTAATTAAACTAATTAATTATTTAAATATATATAACTAATTAATATTATAATGTTAATACCATTACATCAACTGGTTAATCATTTTAAGTTAAATTTGAGAGGTGTATTACACGTTGGTGCACATGAATGTGAAGAACAAAAAAGTTATTTACATCACAATATTGATAATAATAATATATATTGGATAGAAGCAATGGAAGATAAAGTTAAACTAATGAAAGAAAGAAACAAAAATTTGAATATATATCAAGCTGTAATTGATATTGATAATGATAAAGAAGTAACTTTTAATATTGCCGATAATGGACAAAGTTCTTCGATTTTAGAGTTTGGAACACATTCAAAACATCATCCTCATGTCAAAATGATTAATAAAGTAAAATTAGAAACAATACGATTAGATAAATTAATAAAGGAGAAAAAAATTCCAATTGAAAAATTAAATTTTATGAATTTAGATATTCAAGGAAAGGAATTGGATGCATTAAAAAGTATGGGCGATTATATACAATATGTTCAATATATTTATACAGAAGTTAATACAGAAAAGGTGTATAAAGATTGTGCATTATTACCAGAAATAGACGAATTCTTAAAAGAAAAAGGATTTACAAGAGTAGCATGTAATATTTATCATGAACATGGTAAATCTTGTGGATGGGGAGATGCTTTTTATATTAGACAATAATTTTAACCCAATTATCTAAAAATAAATCACACGTATCTTTATTTTGTAATTCATTACCAAACCAAAGACTTGGATAACAGACAATTTTATCATTATTTTCATTCAAATATGCTCCCCACCAACTAAATGTACTATTTGCTATAATATTGTGCTTACACGAACTCATTGATAACATTTCTTCCCAATCACTTAAATTTTGTGGACATTCTTTAAAATTTAAATTAGGAAATCCATCCTTTAATACTCTAATATTAGTAGTTACTTGGACTATATCTTTTTTTTCAAAATAGTAACTAACATTCCAATTATCCTTATTTGTTTTTTCAATTATATGTTGTAATGATTTCACATAATAGTCAATAGATAAAATAGGGTGAGATGATGTATTATGCACGTAATCCCCAATTCTAAAATGTATCGATATTGTATTATTATTTTCTTTATGTAATAATTTATCAATCCCGGATAACTTTAAAATATCCTTTTTATAACTATCAAAATATTTATAGGATTGAAAATATCCAAATAATAATATATCTTTTTTACAATAAGGAAGTTCTGTATAAAAATGTGCCTTTTCTCTATGTAAAACTTGATGTTGAAAATTTGAAGTTAAAAATGGTTGTAATTTTTTTAAAAAATTATCAAAGTATAATGGACGTTTATAAATCTCTCCATAAGGACTAGTTAAATCATTTTTATTTGATGGTAATTTAAAAGCAATCTTATGTTTTAATGAATATGCTATAGTAGTAAAAATTTGAAATAGTTGGTTTCCTAATCCACCTTGTAAATATACAGATATCATGTTGTATATTACTTGTCAAACATATCTTTAATTAATTTTCAAACATATCCTTGGTTATTTTATCATATTACATTCTTTTTCCCAACCAACGTCTCTCTTGATGTTTTTTTTGCCATAATTCCACCAGGTTTATACA
>TARA_B110000285_G_scaffold61889_1_pt1 | contig 12928 bp, 12 predicted proteins | sample TARA_B110000285 | Tara Oceans TARA_B110000285 (sample SAMEA4397756) | marine metagenome | biome: Polar Biome; feature: [SRF] surface water layer (ENVO:00010504); material: water (ENVO:00002006), including particulate matter (ENVO:01000060) such as... | depth 5 m
CCGAAGGAGCGCACCGATGCGTCGATTCGTGAGCAGCGGATGATCGGTTGGGTGATGATGGCTGGTAGTGCTTTGTTTGCGCTGTGGATTGGTTGGAATCACAAACTTCGCGTGCGGGCTGAGGGCGAAGTGGTGATTGGCACGTCCGGTCAGCGTGTTGAGTTGGACTCGATCGTGAAGATCGACCGCAAGCAATGGGCCAAAAAGGGCATCGCCTTCGCGATCTACGAGGTCGATGGCAAGCCGCGCCGCCTTACATTGGATGATCACAAATTTTCTGGCTGTGAGGCCATCATTCTTGAGGCTGAGCGCCGCATTAAACAACGAAGCGAGCAGGAAGCTTAATTTCGCAATCGCTCGACATTCGTTTTCAGGCATCTAGTGCTTGATCGATATGAATCATCTCCGCGAACAATTTCCTAATATTCCTGAAGCATCTTGGCCGATACTGGAGCGCTGGGCGGTGCTGCTGCGTGAGTGGAATGAGAAGATTAACCTGATCTCGCGTAAAGATATCGAGCATCTGGAGGATCGCCACCTGTCGCATTGTTTGGCGATTACCAATCATTTGAAGTTAATGAATGGCACGCGGATCATGGATGTCGGCACGGGCGGTGGCTTTCCTGGTATCATCATGGCGATCTGCTATCCGCAGGCGCATTTCACTTTGATCGACTCGATTGGGAAGAAGATCACGGTGGTGCAGGATTTGATCGCCCAGCTTGGTTTGAAAAATGTTGAAGCTAAGCAGATCCGCGCGGAGGAGGTCAAAAAGCAGTTCGATTTCGTGACCGGCCGTGCAGTGAAAAACCTGCCCGAATTTTTCATGTGGATTAAGAACAACGTGCGTCGCGGCGAAAAGAACACGATCCCGAATGGTGTGCTGTACTGGAAGGGCGGCGAAATGGATGACGAGTTGGAAGTGCTCGGCATTCGCCCGCGCAAGGTGATTAATTTGGAAGAGACGTTTACGGATCCTTATTTTGAGCAGAAATATATCCTACATTTCGATGCCCGCGATGTGCAACGCGCGCGCAAGCCGCCGAGAGTGGAGCAGTAATTGCGGAACTTTGAAAGTGCTGTGCGCGCTGGTTACTATGCCCTTGAGTGCGAGCCAGGGCGTGGCCTGGCTTGTGAACAACTCTGGCGAAGGCGTCCGACAAGCGGACACGCCACGTTCTCATGTGCTAGACTTTGAATATTTGCTTAGTCGTTTGTCTGTTCACTCGCGGCGGCACGCTTTCGTGGCAGGCCTAAAACCAGCACGATGAATAAAGGCAGGCCGACTAGGAAGCCGAGCAGTGTGCTGCCAGTTAATTCGGCGAGGCCGAAGCCGGCTAGATAGGCGAGTAGCAGCGCGACTCCAGGGCATAGCCCCTTGCTGCCGCAACCACCTGTCGAACAATTTGTATTTTGGTGAGTCATACTCGTTAGAGCGCGAAGGTGCCGATTTTATTTCATGCGCTACACTTTCTGTTGGCTGTCATTGAGGGGTTCGGGCGACTTGCCATCGCTTAATATATTGCGCATTTCGATGCCCGCGATGTACAGGGCGCGCAAGCCGCTGAGAGTGGAGCAGCCATTGCGGCCGCCCGCTTTAGGCTCGTGGCGTATCTTCAGTGTGCGCAGCGCCGCCCATTTATTTTATCAGCGCTACCTTTTTGGTGTTTTTGAATCGGCTTCGCGGCTCGAAAGTAAGCGGTGAGTTGGCTGCTTTAGCGAACTAATCAGGTGGGTCTTTTTTATCCATAGTGGTCAATTTAGAAGAATTTTTCTCGATTTAGATGTCAAATATAAGTCTGTTGCAAACTTTGGCGTGCGTGGCCTTTGGGGGTGGGGGCGCGAAGTGCACTTATCTAAGTGACGTTGGATGTTGTGGCTGATGGCGGGGCTTTGTCTAAGCATTATTATTTTAATAAGTATGGGTGGGGCGCGTCGGCGTCTTGGATGGAATCGTGATAAATAAAGGGGTGAGCGGAGTTTTTTGTCTCAAACCAGGCTTATTGTAATTGATAAATGAATACGTTATTTGATGGAGAATGCATGCGTTAAATTTCTCAAACCTATTAGTCTGTTTATTTTTATCATAAATTATAGTGAGTCCTTTTTTTTGAAAAAATAGCCGCACAAATGAAAAATTGGCATGCAGGAAGCTAATAGTGATGCGCTGCAACCATGCAGCGGAAAACAAACAAACAAACAAATAAAATCATGAAATTGAAAAAAATATTAACTACTGGAGCAATTTTTTCTGCAGCAGTTCTGAGTGCCCATGCCGAAGAGGTCGTCGAAGTTGCAGCAGAAGAATCGGGTAGCCCGTTCTCCTTCTCTGTGTCTTTGGATTACAACTCGCATTTCATGTCTTACGGCGCGAATGTATGGGGTGACGAAACTAAGGACATTGGTGATGAGTGGTTGTTTGAACCATCATTGGGGATGGACTACGCAATCAACGATACGAGCGGTCTCTACGTAGGCGCTTGGTTTGACATCAATGGTGTTTCCGGTGCAGGCCCTGGTGAAGTTGGCCCTGACCTCGGTGGTGACACTAAGGAAATGGATCTGTGGATTGGCTACTGGTTCTCGATTGATAAGCTGACTGTGGATTTTACGTTCCAACAATGGTATTATGCCGATGAGACTGAGGGAATCTTCGATATCACTCTTTCTTACGACATGATGTTCTCTCCTTACATCACAGCGCATAATCGTTTTGAAGTGGTAGGTGATGCTCAGCAAAAGGGCACAATGTTTGAAATCGGTGGCACGCTCTATGAGGGTGAATACGAAGGCCTTGCTTACGGTTTCAATGTAGGTGCTGCTTTCAGTGTTGATGACTACCATGTCGCCGGTGAAGACGGTTATGCTTACTCTTTTCTTGGAGCGAGTGCTAGCTACGTCGTATATAGCTCCGATAGCCTAGAAGTCGATCTTCATGGTGGCCTGACTTACTACGATACAGAGAAGGATACTACAGGTAATGCTGAGAGCAGCTACTTGACTGCCAACTTTGGTGTCGGCTTCAGCTTCTAATTTTATTTCTAGCCCGGCTTCACTGTTGGAGCCGGGCTTTTTTAAACTCCATAAGATTTTTACTAACTAAAAAAGATGAACAAATTTATCAATAAAGCATTAACGCTTGGCGCATTCGCCACAGCATCTTTAGGCATCGCGCAGGCTGAAGACGACATCGTAAAAGTGGGTGTGCTGCACTCTCTAAGTGGCACTATGGCGATCTCTGAGACATCGCTGCGTGATGTACTTCTTTTCACGTTTGACGAAATTAATGCGAATGGTGGTGTGCTCGGTAAGCAGATCGAGGCAGTCGTCGCAGACGGTGCATCGGACTGGCCAGTCTTTGCCGAAAAAGCAGAACAGCTGCTGGCTAAAGATAAAGTTGCCGCGACTTTTGGTTGCTGGACTTCAGTGAGCCGCAAGTTCGCATTGCCAGTCTACGAGAAGTATAACGGTCTGCTCTTTTACCCGGTCCAATACGAGGGTGAAGAAGAGTCTCCAAATATTATCTACACAGCTGAAGCAGTTGGCCAGCAGGCGATCCCTGCGGTGGATTACTTGCTCGCTGAAGGTTACAAGAAGTTCTACCTGATCGGCACGGACTATGTGTATCCGCAGACCACCAACATTGTTCTTTTCGAATACTTGCTCTCTAAGGGTATTCCCGTCGAAAATATCGGCGGTGGCATTCGCTACGAAGGTGATGTTGCAGTCTCTGCAGGTAACTACACTCCATTCGGTCACACTGACTTCCAGCAAATCGTTGCTGAGATCAAGGACTTCTCCGCTTCCGGTGAAGCTTGTGTAATTAACACAATTAACGGTGATGCCAACGTTCCTTTCTTCAAAGAGATCGCTGCGTCCGGTCTCACTTCGGATGATTGCCCAATTGTTTCCTTCTCACTCTCCGAGGATGAGTTCCGCGGTCTGCCGACCAAGGACTTGGTTGGTCATCTCGGATGCTGGACATACTTCATGTCGATCGACTCTGCTGCCAATGACAAGTTCAAGGCAGACTTCCAAACTTGGTTGGCAACGAAGGCTCCAGACGCCGTTCAAAAAGAAGGCCGTGTGACATGCTCACCAATGGTTCTTTCGTATGACGGTGTATATCTCTGGAAGGCTGCGGTTGAAAAGGCCGGCACATTTGAGCCATCAGCTGTTATCAAGGCACTTGAAAGTGGGATCTCGTTTGAAGGTCCTGGTGGCACAGTGACTAGTCAGAAGAATCATCACGTAACCAAGACTGTTTACATCGGTGAGACGCTTGAAGATGGGCAGTTCGAAATTCTCGAAGTGATTCCTGATGTGTATGGTGAGCCATGGCTCAAAGGCACTTTTAAATAATTTTTCATAGACAGTCGTTTTGTTTGGCGGGGCTAGCGAGATCTTTGATCTCACTAGCCCTTAGCTTTTGGTTTAAACCCCTTCGTTGGCATGAGATGTGCTAGCTTTTTCATTTTTATGATTTCTGTAGCTAAGTCTGTTTTAATAAGTCCATTTCGGGCGGTGCTTTCACTGCTGCTGTTTGGACTATGTTGTTCGGTGTCCTTCGGCGCGTCTGAGCGTAATGCCCGTGTGGTGTTTTCTGAGCTGATACTTGCAGAGAAATTAGATCAGCAAGTCCTGTTGCAGGAGCTTTCTAACTATGGTGATCCAGCAATAGCCAACATCTATGAGGCGTGGCGAACGGGTGGTATCTTTACTTTAACTGACGGCGATGCGGTTCGGTTGCTGCAATTTACCGATGAGCAGTGGTCGCTCGTTGCAACAGGCGAAGCGGTGACACTCTCTGAGGTGGAAGTCGAAGTCGCGGAGAAGACCCGTGCATCGCGTTCCGTGCGTAAGCAGATGAAGGGTCTGTTGGATACGCTAGGGCTTAAGGCCGATGATCCAAATGTGCGTATTAATTCCGCGATTAAGATGGGTCGTAGTCTCAAGCCAGAATTTGTGCCGGCTTTAGAGGCACGGCTGGAAGTCGAGGCATCTGATGAGGTGCGCGCTGCAATTCGAGAAGCGCTCGCGATCAGTCTCCTCGAGAATGGCGATGCGGCAGAGAAGTTGGCATCGGTTGAGGAGCTAGCAGAGTTGAAATCGGTCGCTTCGCGTGGCTTCATTGAGAAGGTGTTAGAGGCAGAAGTGACTGCCGGACGTGCGGAAAGTCCGCTGGCGATCGCATCCTCGACCACGCTGCGGACGATCGCAGAGCATATGAATTTAATGGAGTTCCTCAGTAGCTTTTTTAGGGGATTCAGTACGGGGTCGGTACTGTTAATCGTGTCCTTTGGCTTGGCGATTACCTTCGGGTTGATGGGTATTATTAATATGGCGCATGGTGAGTTCGTTGCGATCGGTGGCTATACGACTTACATGGTGCAGACCTTTTTCATCAATACATGGGGGCTCAGTAGTGAGGCTTTCGGGTGGTATTTTGTGATCTCGTTACCGCTTAGTTTTCTAGTCGCGTCAGGATTTGGTTTGGTTTTAGAGAAATCAATTATCCGTTTTCTCTACCGACGTCCCTTAGAATCACTGCTGTGCACTTGGGGGATTTCGATGGTCATGCAACAGTGCTTCCGGTTGATTTTTGGTGCGGCTAATGTGCAGGTGAACAATCCGACATGGCTAATGGGTAACCTCAGCTTTGGTGGATTTAATATGAGCTACACGCGCTTGTTCATTATGTTCATCGCCCTAGTAGTCGTGCTGCTGACCTGGTTACTGCTACGTAAGACCAACCTCGGCTTACACATCCGCGCGGTGATGCAAAATCGCGGCATGGCGAGTAGTCTCGGCATTCCAGTGGCTCGTGTGAACTCGATGACTTTTGCGCTCGGTTGCGGCCTTGCGGCCTTGGGTGGTTCAGTGCTGTCGCAGATTGGTAATGTGGGGCCGCTGATGGGGCAGCAGTATATTGTCGATAGTTTCATGGTTGTGGTCATTGGCAGTGTCGGGAACTTGCTCGGTGCGGGCCTCTCCGCCATGGGCATTGGTCTGGTGGATCAATTGCTACAGCCAGCGCTTGGTCCGGTGATGGGTAAGATTACAGTCTTCTTTGTAATTATCCTATTCTTGCAGTGGCGCCCTGGTGGATTATTCCCCGCACGCTCACGCAGCTTGGACGATTAAATTAAAAACGTTTATACTATGCTTTCTACTGAAACTAAGAAAGAGGCTGGCATCTTTTGTATTGTTGCCGCGCTCCTCATGTTACTCCCCGGCTTAAATGCGTGGGGTCCTGAATCGGGTTTGCTCTCGGTAAGCTCCTTCCAAGTCTCGCTGTGGGGTAAATATCTGACTTACGCCATTCTCGCGATGAGTCTCAATTTACTCTGGGGCTATACCGGCTTGCTCTGCCTCTGCCAGAGTTTGTTCTTCGCTCTGGGCGGTTATGCGATGGGCATGTATCTGATGCTTGCGATTGGCGATGCAAGTGCGGCAGAACGTGTCTTGCCCGACTTCATGGTTTTCATGGGCTATCAAGATCTGCCGACTCACTGGAAGCCATTTGATAGTTTCTGGTTTGCGTCAGGTGCGGTGCTCTGGGTGCCGGGCTTGGTCGCATTGATCTTCGGCATACTTGCGTTTCGTTCCCGAATCAAAGGTGTGTATTTCTCGATTCTAACCCAGGCGCTCACTTACGCCGTGTGTCTATTGTTCTTTCGCAATGACTTTACCTTTGGCGGTAACAACGGATTTACTGACTTTAAGGAAATCCTCGGCCATAGTATCAACGATCCATCGACCACGCGTTGGTTGTATATCGGCTCAGCGTTGTTGTTACTGTTTACCTATCTGATCACTTCTGGCTTGCTCGCATCCAAGCTTGGCAAGGTGCAGCAGGCGATTCGTGATTCAGAAAACCGCGTGCTCTTCTCTGGGTATTCCACTACCAGTTTCAAGTTAGTCATCTTCACGCTATCCGCAATGATTGCAGGTGCGGCGGGTGCGTTGTATGTGCCGCAGGTCGGTGGTATCAATCCGAGTCTGATGGAAACCGGTAAGTCACTCGAAGTGGTCGTCTGGGTCGCCGTCGGTGGACGAGGAACCAAGTGGGGCCCTGTGATCGGTGCGATTCTGGTGAATCTGTTTAAGAGTTATACCACGCAGGCGTTCCCCGATTACTGGTTAATTATGATGGGTGGTATGTTTGTCTTTGTGGTGCTGGTGATGCCCAACGGTATCGTCGGTGTTTACCAGCAGGTCAAAGCGAGTATTGCCCAAAAACGTTCACTTCAAACTGCGGAGGCTTAATTGTGATGTCGAATCCTCAACATAATCCACTTTACCGGGATACACCGCTGATCTTGTCGGTTTCCGGTGTGAGTAAATCCTTTGATGGCTTTAAGGCGATCAACGACTTGAATTTCTATCTCGAAGAGGGCGAACTACGCACCGTAATTGGGCCGAATGGCGCGGGCAAGAGCACCTTTATGGATATCATCACCGGGCGCACTCGTCCCGACCTAGGCACGGTGACACTGCATGACAATGACGGTCACGACATGGACCTTACCAAACTGCGCGAGTATGAGATCAACCGCCTCGGCATTGGTCGTAAATTCCAGACCCCGAGTGTGTATAAGTCGCATACGGTGTATGATAATTTGGTGCTCTCGTTGAATCGTCCGCGAGGCGTTTTTAAGACTCTATTTTATAAAGAAACTGCGTCGGATCGTGAACGTATCATGGAGGTGTTAAAAACGGTTCGCCTAGAGTCGCGCGTCAAAGATTTGGCCGGTAGCCTGTCGCACGGCCAGAAGCAGTGGCTCGAAATTGGCATGTTGCTCGCGCAAGATCCGCGCATTTTACTGATTGATGAACCTGCGGCTGGTATGAGCGATGAAGAAACCGAGCGCACCGGTGAATTGCTCTTGAGCCTCGAAAAGAAGCACAGCCTGATCGTGATTGAGCACGACATGGAATTTATCCGACAGATTGCGCGCAAGGTCACCGTGCTACACCAAGGCCATGTGTTGAAAGACGGCACCTTTGAGAAAGTGAAGTCAGATCCTCAAGTCATCGAAGTCTACCTCGGCCGCCAAGGTAAGAAGAGTGAAACCAAATGAAAACACCGACACACTATGATTTCTGAATCTTCTACTTCCGTCACTGAGCCGCTGCTGTCCGTCAAGGGTCTCAAGGCGAGCTATGATGAATCTATCATTCTACGCGGCATTGATATGACCGTGAAGCCAAACTCAGTCGTTGCGCTCTTGGGGCGTAATGGTGTGGGTAAAACTTCGCTGCTGCGTAGCATCATGGGGCAGATGCCAAAGACCGAGGGCAGCATTACTTTTGAGGGTCAATCGATCGAGTCGCTGCGCTCCGATCAACGCGCTCGGATGGGCCTCGGCTACGTGCCACAGGGGCGCGACATTTTTCCGAATCTGACGGTTCAAGAAAACCTCGAAGTAAGTATGAGCATTTCTGGGGCGGCGGGGCGCGATCGTCTCGACGAGGTATATGAGCTGTTTCCAGTGGTCAAAGACATGCTCGCTCGTAAGGGTGGCGTCCTGTCTGGCGGTCAGCAACAGCAGTTGGCGATTGGTCGTGCGATTTTGACCAATCCGAAACTGCTGATTCTCGATGAGCCGACCGAGGGCATTCAGCCTTCGATTATCGACCAAATTGAGGACGCGATCCATATGCTCAAGAAACGTGGTAATCTGAGTATAATCTTGGTTGAGCAATATTTGGATTTTGCTAAAGCTGCCAGTGATGAATTTTATATTCTAGATCGTGGTAGCGTGGTTCTGTCCGGTCAGTCCGAACAACTGACGTCCGCCGTCATTGATAAGCACCTCACAGTTTAATCTTTATTTCTAAATGCATCTAACTCCCCGAGAACAAGATAAGCTCATGATCGTCGTGGCCGCTGATTTGGCGCGCCGCAGGCTCGGCCGTGGCTTAAAGTTGAACTATCCTGAGTCGATCGCACTCATTTCCTATGAGATCCTCGAAGGGATTCGCGATGGTCAAACCGTAGCGGACTTAATGAGTTTTGGCACCACGATTCTGAAGCGCGACGACGTGATGGCAGGCGTGCCAGAAATGATCCATGAAGTGCAAGTCGAGGGCACCTTTCCCGATGGCACCAAACTAGTCACTGTTCACAATCCGATCCGATGATACCTGGCGAATACAAATACTCCGACCCCGATGCATTGCTCGCAGGGAATGTTGGGCTAGAGACGATTACCGTGAAGGTGGCGAACCAGGGTGATCGCCCGGTGCAGGTCGGTAGCCATTTTCACTTCTATGAGGTCAATGACGCTTTGGACTTCGACCGCGAAGCGTCGAGAGGGTTTCGTCTCAACATCGCAGCAGGCACCGCCGTTCGCTTTGAGCCCGGTGATGTGCGCGAAGTCGAGCTGGTCGCGCTTGCCGGCGAACGCCGCGTTTACGGCTTGAACAACAAGGTCGATGCGCCGCTCGGTGACACGACCTCAATCAAGTCTCCCGCCTCAGGTCTCCCTCCTCAGTCCTCAGGTCTCCAGTTCACCCGTCGTCAATATGCCGAGATGTTTGGTCCGACCGTAGGCGACCAAGTGCGCCTCGCTGATACTGAGCTGTTTATTGAAATAGAGAAAGACCTGATCGCTGAAGCTGCTGGCTATGGCAATGAAGTGAAGTTTGGCGGCGGCAAAGTGATTCGCGATGGCATGGGCCAATCGCCGCTGGCACTCGATGCCGACTGTCTCGATTTGATTTTAACCAATGCCACCATTATCGATCCGATCTTGGGCATCATTAAAGCCGACATCGGCGTGAAAGGTGGCCGCATCGCAGGCATCGGTCATGGCGGCAATCCCTTGATTCAATCTGGCGTCTGCGAAAACATGGTGATTGGCGCGGGTACCGAAGTGATCGCAGCCGAGGGACAGATTGTGACGGCTGGTGGTTTTGATTCACACATCCATTTCATTTGTCCACAACAGATTAACGAAGCGCTCACCAGCGGAGTGACGACGATGGTCGGTGGTGGAACGGGCCCCGCGACCGGCACGAATGCCACGACCTGCACGCCGGGCGCTTGGAATATTCACAAGATGCTTGAAGCGGCGGAAGCGTTTCCGATGAATCTCGGCTTCATGGGTAAGGGCAACGCGTCCAACCACGAAGCATTGCGTGAGCAAGTCGCTGCGGGTGCGATGGGGCTGAAACTACACGAAGACTGGGGCACGACTCCGAGCTCGATTGATCACTGTTTAACCGTGGCGGATGAGCTCGATGTGCAGGTGGCGATTCATACCGATACGCTGAATGAGTCTGGCTTTGTTGAAACGACGATTGGTGCGTTCAAGGATCGCGTGATCCATACCTTCCACTCGGAAGGCGCAGGCGGCGGGCATGCACCTGATATTTTAAAAGTCTGTGGCTTGCCCAATGTGCTGCCGTCTTCAACTAATCCGACACGGCCCTATACGATCAATACGATCGATGAGCATCTGGATATGTTGATGGTTTGCCATCACTTGGATTCAAAGATCCCGGAGGATGTCGCCTTTGCGGAGTCGCGCATTCGTCCACAGACGATCGCGGCTGAAGACATTTTGCACGACCGTGGTGCGATCTCGATTATGTCGAGCGATAGCCAGGCGATGGGCCGCGTCGGTGAGGTGCTGATTCGCACTTGGCAGACCGCGGACAAAATGAAACAGCAGTTTGGTAAGCTCGAATCTGCGACGCACCCTGCAGCGGACAATTTTCGCGTGCTGCGTTACATCGCGAAATATACGATTAATCCAGCAATCGCCTGTGGCTGTGCGACGGATGTCGGTAGCTTAGAAGTGGGTAAGCTCGCAGATATGGTACTGTTCAAGCCGGCGTTCTTCGGCGTGAAGCCTGAGCTCGTGTTAAAAGGTGGCTTGATCGCGACTGCAAATATGGGCGATCCGAACGCGTCGATTCCAACGCCGCAGCCGATGTATTACCGCCCTCAGTTTGCTGCCTTTGGTAAGGCCGTTTCGACGACTTCGATTACTTTTGTGAGCCAAGCTGCAATCGATGCAGGCGTAGCTGAAAAACTGGACTTGAAGAAGCAGATCCGTCCAGTGTCGAATACACGCACGATTTCAAAGCACGATATGGTGCTGAATGATTATTTGCCAAATATCGATATCGATCCTGAGACCTATACCGTGACTGCCGATGGCGAGGTGCTCACTTGTGAACCTGCTGTTAAGCTGCCGATGGCACAGCGCTATTTCTTATTTTAATGTAGAAGCGACGCTCCTGTCGCTTTCCCCCTTTAGATCAAAGCGACAGGAGTGTCGCTTCTACGACCAATGAATTTAATTACAAAAGCACTCCCTCATGCACATGCTGGCCGCGAAGTCGTTCCAGTTCTCGTTGATCGGCATAAGCTGGCGCGTCGCCGTTGGCGGGGTGTGGCTGCCGATGGCACCGACTTTGGGTTTGATCTCAACGAGTCGCTGAATCACGGCGACTGTATTTACGAAACGGATACGAAGTCCTATGTGATCGAGCAGACTGCTGAGGACTGTTTTTTGATCGCACTGAAAGGAGCGCAACAAGCAGCCTGGATCGGCTGGATGGTTGGTAACTTACATTTCAAGGCCTCCTTCAGTGATGAGGGTGTGCTGGTGCAGGATGATCTTGCGGTGGAGCAGATGTTGAACCGCGAGCATATTCACTATGACCGCGTGCAGCGCGTGTTCCAGCCTGCTAAGCAGGGTGGGCATTCTCACGACCACGATCATGGGCACTCACACGACCATGGGCACTCGCATTCACTCGGTGATGATAATGGGCACAGTCACTAGTATGTTCTCTGCGGATTTATTTTGGAGGGCAATGCTCCGTCATTGCCGCGGTGAAGCAGTGTGGAAACGACGGAGCGTTTCCCTCCACTAAGCGCACTGATGAAGAATCCTTCAAACGCGCTCGATCAGGATACGTCCGCAGCATGGGTGCCTGCATTGTTGCAGATTTCTGACCCATTGTTTCCGACTGGGGCATATGCGCATTCGATGGGACTCGAGCAATGGGCTGGGGCATGTGGGTATACCTCGGGCAAGGACCTAGAGCATTTTTTTAAGACCCATGCAGGGCCTTCGTTGGCGCGTCTAGAGTTGCCGTATTTGCGCTTTCTGCGCGAAGCCGTAGCGGCAGGCGAGTGGGCAGATGTGCATGAACTCGATGCTGAGATTGATGCATGGAAGTGGGCCATAGAATTACGCGGCGCCAGTGTGACTCAAGGCCGTGGGCGGTTGCGCTTATTGAAGAAACTGTGGCCCGACTGTGAATTGATCGCTGAGTATGCGCGGGCCTTTGCCGCCAAAGAGGTTCACGGGCACCATTTGGTGGTTTCGGCGATTCAGTTTGAACGTCTTTGCGTGCCGGCGGATGCTGCCCTGATGGCGTATGGCTATCAGAGCCTTGCTAACTTTGTTTCGGCGTCGGTGAAATTGCTCCGTATTAGTCCGGAATCGGCGCAAGCCGCGCTGCATGACGGTCTCGATCAGTTACCTGCTTGGGTCGCCGAGTCACAGCAAATCGAGCGGGCTGACGCTGGTTGGTTTGCCCCTGCTTTTGATATTCAATCAGCCCGCCACGCGACGGCTTTTTCGCGCTTATTCATCTCATGAAGATTCAATTTAATAGCGTAGAAGCGACACTCCTGTCGCTTTGCCTGCGCTCGAAAAGCGACAGGAGTGTCGCTTCCACATTTTATTATTATGACAGATTCAATTAATTCCCCTCGTCCCGTTCGTATTGGTATTGGTGGCCCCGTTGGTTCGGGCAAGAGCATGTTGTTGCTGCGCCTGATCGAGAAATTGCACCAGCGCTATCAGCTAGTGGCGATCACCAACGATATTTACACCAAAGAGGACGAGCAGTTCTTGGTTAAGAATAGCCAGCTTGAAGCGAGCCGTATTCTAGGTGT
>TARA_B110000285_G_scaffold161672_1_pt1 | contig 12896 bp, 17 predicted proteins | sample TARA_B110000285 | Tara Oceans TARA_B110000285 (sample SAMEA4397756) | marine metagenome | biome: Polar Biome; feature: [SRF] surface water layer (ENVO:00010504); material: water (ENVO:00002006), including particulate matter (ENVO:01000060) such as... | depth 5 m
GAACTAACTGGTGAAGATAAAATCATGGTTAAAGCAGAGTTTGTAGATATTGTCTTTGGTCGTAAAAAGATACGTCTACCTGGTAGTGACTCAATGCAAAAGATGTATGGAGCTTGGTTTGAGTTTGTAGCAGGAGCTAAGAAAAACATTGTAGTTAAATGGCCTGTTACGCTTATAGCTAACGTAGTGTCAAATACAATCTTTGGCATTTTATACGGGGTACCCGTAGAGTTTATGTTTAAAAAACAAGCTGAAGGTGCTATTAAATTAAATAACTATGTACAAGACATAAAGCAATTAAATGATCTTAAGCTACAGTTAGTGGTTGCTAAAAAAACTAATGCAACTGCAGATATTAAATCTATAGAAGCAAAAATAGCTACAGTACAGACAAATATCAATACTTCTCCGATATTGCCATTAATAAAAGGTGGTGCATTTCAGACTATCGTAGAAGACGTTGATGTCTTAAAAGATCCGTATGGATACGCTACTAGAGTTAGTGATTTTTTTGGAGAAATTCAAGGTAGGGGTGGTAAGAGTGGGGGTACAGTAGGAGGAGCACGTCAAGTGTATAAATACGCTTACATGTCAGATGAAACTGCAGTTTTTAAAGCCTTAATGAAGACTACGCAGTTTAGTGATTTTGCTGCTAGATACGCTAAGTATGAGTACATGACTAAGTATCAGAAAATGGGTGAAGTTGAAGCTATGGAAAGAGTCATGGAAGATTTCATTAACTATGAAACGCCAACTAACAAATATGTTCAGTTTGCCAATGACTCTGGTTTACAGATGTTCACAAAATATGGGTTCAGAATATTAAGAGTAATTGCTTCATTAATGCAGGGTCGTCCTTTAAATGCGATAGCATTTCTTTTAATTAATGATTTACTTACTACAGATATCCCGTCCCCATTTGATGCAACACCGTTTGATAACAGCTCTGGACTTGTTTCGTTAATAGCAGCAGGAACCACACCTAGCGGAATCAAACTGGTTGAAGATGCAGTGGATATGGTTATTCCTAACTAATCGTCACAATCATCGGGGTCAACTACCAATATTGCGGAAATAATCCAAGCTATTGCTAGTGCCCCTAGTAGGGCTGCTATTAATGGTAGGATCATAAATAATCCTAATATTACTAGAGTGCCTAATGTTACTTTGAAATAAGTAAAATATTTCTTCATGAAAATAAGCTCTTAAACTTACTGCCAGCAGTAACTGGTTTAGCGACATTCATGGGTAGATTGTCTGCTATATCTAGCAGCAATTCTAGTTGCTTGTCTTCTGACAATTCAACAGGACTCTCATCCATGATTTCTTCTAACTCACTTACTAGACCACTAACGTCTTCAGAAGCTGCATTAAAAGTTGGAGGAGGTATAATGTCATCCTCAATTGGACTGATGTATGTGTCCATGAGGGTAAGCTCAACTGTACCGTTATTCGGTATATCGTTGCCTTTGACTTTACGACCACCTTTAATGTGAATGTCTACTAGACGATCTCTAGTATAGCCACGTCGTATATAGTATTCGCGGATGGCTTCTTGCACATCCTCGGTCTTCATTTTGATGTCCATCACAACTCCTTAACTGTAATGATAACTCGTGGATTGTCCTTGTCTTTATGTCCAAACACGTACGTAGTACGTATTATGTGCTTATAGTCGTCATCAGGTATGCAACCAAGCTCTACAAGAGCGTCTTCAAAGTACTTTTGATGAACTGACAGTACATTACCTAAGTCCGTTCTACGGGCTGTTTTGGGCATTAGACAATACTCAACCTCTATCGGACACTTAAACTTAGAACCAACGAGTTGGTCTCGCATATCTTCTTTATATACGATTTTGGCTTTATTAAGTGTCTGATAGTGAGTGTTCCTATAGTTATTTAGATTCAGGATAAATTTCCTTCCTCGTCTATTAACCAGAACACTCAGCGGAGAAGAAAATGTCTTCTGCATTAAGCAAATAGACTCTTCTTAGGGGAATCATCTGAGCTTGCGGCACCGCCACCCATAGGAGCACTAGATCCACCTGTAACTTCGCCTGCTTTTGCATCAGACTTATCACGGTTAACACCAGTGTTCTTGGCTACCCAACCTTCGTAGAAAGATGCTTCAGTAGCTTCTTCACGAATTTCTGGAGTAGTCATGTGGTCAGTAGCACGGAATACTTTATCAATCTCGTTGATAGTACGAGTAGTACCGTCACTAGCTGATACCCACGCACCAGAAGAGTTCTGCTCACGCTTGTTCTCAATTACTTTCTTGATACCAAGAGTAATATCTTTACCTAACAGAGTCATAACTACTTCCTTCTGCTGAGGAGTCTCTTTACGAGCTTCGTAGTCATAGATCTTTAAGGTTTTGGTTTCGATCTCTTGAGCAGAGATTTCTTCACCAGTAGCCAACAAACAAATAGAATTAGCTGTGTTGAAACCAGGAAGATATTTCTTCTCGCCTGAGCGCTTATCAATGTAATAGTTGTTACAGCCTTTAGCTGTACCAGACGTTACGTAGATAGTCTGACGTAAAGACATGCCATTAGAATCTTTAAATACAAGATTCAAGCTCATGGCTCCGCCCCTTGAAGTGTCAAAGTAAGCAGTTTCAATGGTCATGTTGTAAGCACCTGATTCCAGAATGCCTCCGCCACCACCTAGTGTGTTAACTTCGTTGCCAATAGCTTCGGATGTTTTTAACTTATCTAAAAAACTCATAGTTTTAATACCTTTATTAAACGTAATATTCGTGTAGTCGGTCAATAACCAACTGAATGTTGTTGTCAGTAAATGTCTCTTTGGTAGCCCACATACTGAGAGGAGCTCGCATACGCTCGTTAACTGTATCTTTGGTGATACGAGTTTGGAAGACGTACTTAAAGCCTAGTTCTTCTTCATCTGGAGTAATTTCCAGTAAGTCACTCTCATACTTTTTCAAGTGCTTGAGATTTACTTTCTTCGTACTGACTACAGTAGAGAAGTAGGACTCAATGCCTTGGTTCATGAGGGAACCTTTAACCTTAACAAGTGTTTCCATTGCCATCTCAGCATCATTCATGATGTCAGAAGTGTGAGCAATAAAGATCACATTTTTGGTAGACTCAGCAACATACTTACTCATTAGCTTCTTGAAGAATTGGGCATATTCACCCCATGCTTTCATCGTATTAGACGAATTAAGCACATAGTAGGACTCATACATATCCATCATGTAGGTTAAACTATCTACAACAATAGTATGCACATCGTCCATTTTCTCGGCCTCTTCAAAAGCTTGATAGACCTGTAATGGGTCAGTAATACCAAACTCTTTAAATTTACCTCGAAATGGTAATTTTTTATTGTTTTCACAATTTAAATAAATAACACCTTCAGGGTCAGCAATGTTCATTAGACTAGCTGATTTACCTGTGGCACTTTTACCTGATATGAGTACCAGGTTATCGTTCATTTTCATATAATTTCCTGATTAATGAAGTTTTTCGGACTTAGGAACACCGTATTTTAAAATAGCCTTAACTCCAAACTTACGTGGGTTACCAGTTATAGTCATAGAGTTGTCTACAATGTTCGCTCTAACAAATGAATAGTTTTTTTCACCTATCTCATCTAAAGCACCTTGGATACTCATAAGAGATTTGTCGATGCTAAGGTCTGTTTCTATATCTGATAGAAGAAAGAAGGTTTGATCTTCACACACTTCTACAGAATAGTTGGCTTCATAGATTGCTTCGGAAACAATGTCTTTATTAACATTGTCCACCGCAATCAATACATCACATATTGACATAGTTACTCCGAGTCTCGTTTAGTTACAGCAGAAATAGCTGTGGTTAGTACTGTCTTTTCAAGCTCATCTTGAGGTAATGGGCTAGATAGCTTTTGGTTAAAAGATATTACAGAATTGCGAATAGCTTCAATTGTGTAACCACCATCTACTAAGACATACGTGTATTTAATAAGCGTGTTAGATCTACTACCCACACCTGCGTTAAGCAACAGCCATCTTTCTAAGTTAGACAAAGAAGCATGATCCATAATCTTCTGATGCTGCTCTGCTTGTTTATTTGTATCAGGGATAAACATTAGGGCATCAAGCATCTTACCGTCTTGGTAAGAGTGCTCACCAGCAAAAGACTGCCACTTACGTGCAATGTCTTTAGTGGATCTGTCAGTTTCAAATGGTAACCATTCAAACAAGTTAGTCATAAATTTAGAATATAGTGCAGTATTAAGCTTTACAGTATGTGTAAGAGGCATAATAATTCTAAAGCGATTATGAGCATCTGTATGGCGTTTAGTTGTAGCAAAGAATGCTTTATAGTCTTTTAACAACATCTTAGCTTGCTTAAGTGAAGTACCTTCGTCTACATCCAGAATAACTAAGTTAAAACCTGGTATAGCTTTATCAGACGTACGATACTTATCTTGGAAGTGATGAGCAGCATAGTGATAGTCATCTGCGCTAACTAGATGATGTAGCTGATCCCAAGGTGCATACTCTGGTTCATAGTTATTAACTATGTCAGTAGAGTAAGATATAAGCAGGTTAGACATGTCTGTCTCATCCATAGTCTCGCCCTTAAAGAACTCGATACTATCTGAATGAGAGGTACGTATAACTATATTGTTACGATAACCCCATGCAATAGCTTGGGTCATAATATCTTTACGATGAGCTGCGCCTCCTCTAAAGAAAGGCAAATCTTCCATAAGATCTACGTGCGTAACTTCTTTACGTACATCAGCTAAGTAAATAGCTACACGTTCATGCGTACGAGGTCTGTTAAGCATTCTTGCAAATGCTTCACCTGAGTCCTCTACAAGTTTAAATGCACTGTATAAGTGACTGGAAGTCACAACATGGCTACTATCTATAAATGCGTAGGCTCCAGCAAGTTTAAGTGCTTTAAAGTACCTGTGGCTCATCTCTGCTTTCTGAATTTCTTCAAACTCACGCATACTGCGAGCACGTTTCTCACATAACTGCTTGTACTCTAGCAGTAGTAGTGATTCTGGCTTAAGTAAGGCTAGCTCACTGTTAAAGTTAATAGGATCTGCTAACTTGTGCATACTAATAGCTAAGTCGTCTAATACAGTGTCTGACGAGGTGTCAGTCAACATATCAAATAGATCCTCTGGTGTTACAGATACATCTGTAAGCACTTTAGTAGAGTAGCCAAATAGACAGCGACGTGCGTAACCTGTATCGAGCATAGACATATACTCTTCTTCAGTACGACCACCATTCATTAGCTTACTTGGAGTACCGTAAAGCATCATGTTAGTGGGTGTCTTACCGTCAATCTCTTCACTACGCAGATTCTCTGCAGTGTTCTTGATTAACTTAGGCTTAATCTTACCTACGTCATACAATTCTAAGAATGTATTTAGTACGTCAGTGTTGTGCACAAGATTAGAACCAATCTCGTCAATCTCTAGATTGATACTGCCAGCTCCTGACATAAGTAACTTATGACGCATTTGTTTAATAGCAGGTGAAGTACCTGAGTCAAAACTAAATAGTAATGGGCCAAGCATTTCAAACTCTTTAGTGAGTTTTTCTTCCATTTCGTCAACAGGTATATTGTGACGAGGTGCTCTACGTATAGCTTCTTTGCGTATGCTTTGGTTAGCTAATGTAGGGAAAGTTTCTGTTAGAAATCTTTCTTTAAATAAATGAATAACATTTTCTTCGATAATGTTTGTACTAAAACCTTTGCCTGAGCCTGATACACTGAGATTAATAGCATATGTATTAACAGGTATAGTTCCCTGGTGTAAGGTTTTAAGATTCACACGCATCATAGATGCTATCTTAGAAAAATAGTAAACGGTTAGTATCCTAAAAAACAAAGGATTATTGTTCTGGGTCTTTTGAACCAGAGTTTTAACTAACTTTTCTTGGGGTACAAAGTACTCCATATCCTCAAAGTTTTTCATAGCTTTCTCTTGTTAGATTATTAGTCTGCCTTGTTCTATATAACCTTTTGCTTGTTGGCAAATATCTAGAGCAGGACAGTAACTACAGAATTTAATCTCTCCTTTGACTTCTACAACTATTCCTACTGATCCGTCTTGAACAAGACGATCATTGGCTTCGTAGTAGGTAGTAAAGTTTTTAGTAGAGCGAGCTCTGCTATTAGGATTTTTATAATATTTAAAGACTGGATCTCTTTCCCATAAGTCTGCAGGTGTACAGTCAGGCATATCTGATTCAGGGGAATTTTCGTACATATCAATTAGATTAATACGTTCTCTTACAAATGCTTCTGTGACCTGTACAGAATCCAGTACATATCTATACGGGACAATACGCATAGGCGGATAGTTTTTATCAGATCTTGCTTTAGCAGCACTCCAGTCTGTAAAGATATACTGAATGTACATGTAGTCTTCAGTAATAATATCCGAATGCAGCCACTTATAAATACTACCTTGTTGAATGTATTTCTTAGCGTTAGATTGGTTAACATAGGAATAAGTGCCTGTAGTTTTAAAGTCTTCAAGCACTCCGCCTGATACAAAGTCAAACTTACCAGAGACAGTGTATTTACCAACTTTCTTAGATCCACGCAATTCCATATAGATAGGTACACTATCTTCTGTCAGCTGATCAGCAGTTGGGTTTATAACAATGTTCTCTACTAACTTTGCTGAGTATCGTAGTGAAAGTAAATGCTCTTTTAAGTTGCTACTTAACCAAGCATTTTCTATAGCAGTATGTACTGCAGTACCCATTCTACTAGGTATTAGATCTGCTATATCAGTTAGAGAATGGTTTACTAAACGACTACCAAGAACAATGCTTTTGATAGGTTTAAGTAAGGTAGTTGCGCTGACGTTGTATGGATCACTAGAATGATCGTAATCATCGTGTGCTAACCATGCAGCGACACTCATAGGCAAATTTGATGTATTTGTAAACATATATGTTTTCTCTTCATAGAAGTGTGCGGAGCACATTTATATTTTGTTTTATAGTAGGGTTGGTAAAGTGCCCCCTCTTTCACCAGCTGCGGGGGCTACAGCACTATGGGGAAAAACACTAACCCTGGCTTATTGATTCTTTGAGATTAGAGGGGGAATAGCTCTAAACGTATGCTCATCAACGAGAGCACACTCACTTTAGCACTTTTAAAGACCAGCATGTAGTATTTCTGCTTTGCTAGCATTGTTAACTATTGTAGTCTTTTTACCCATATTAGGGTAGTAAATTTCTAAAGTTGCACCTAATTTAACTAGGTCATGCTCAAGCTCTGGTAGATCTTGCCAAGACATACTATCTACTAGATTAATATTTAGCCAGTGCACAAGATTAAGATCTGCTTTAACCATATAGTATTGTGCATCATGTATGTGAGCTATAGGCAGAATGCTATATCTGTATTCAGATGCATGGACTTTATCCATAAATTCATTAGCTGCTCTGTTATTTAACAGACCATATGACTGACCTAGAGCATTACCTGCAGTTCTACCTTCAGACTGCGCCTCAAATGGCGTATGTCTAGTGTTTAAGATGGTTTTAGCTAACAGAGGGGTTCTTAGTCTAAGTCCAAAAGCGCCTGTTACATAGCCGTCTTTGGAAGCCTGAATCAGCTTGTCTTGAACCCAATCATCTGAGACTTTGTAAAGCTTGTGGTAATTTTCTTCAATTTCCATAGCTTCAATATTAGAAAAACCCAGAGTGTTAACTAAAGTATGCGAAGTGCCCTGGTAAGTTAGAGCAAAAGTTGGGCCTTTAGAACGTTGTCTAAGAGCCTCGTACATAACTTCAATAGAATTTATAGACTCAACTGTGTCTATAATATCAGGCATCTGCTTACCAAAGTAAGCAAAAGCTCTCATACAGTGACCGTCATAACCATCAGTGTAAACTTTTAGTTTATTTGGATCTTTAGTAGTGAGAGCAGATATTCTGTCTTCTAGACTAGAGAAGTCTGCACCTACAATTACCCAGCCTTCTGGGGCTTGGAAACATTCTTTAATAACCTTAGCAAACTTGCTACCTGTAGAAGGCAACTGTTGTAAGTTAATCTTAGACGAGCTAAGACGGCCTGACTTAGTGCCCCCCAGGTGAAAGTTACCGTGTAAAAAGTATTTACCCATTTTAAGCACGGTTTTATAGAGAAATGCAGGTATAAATGCAGTTAGTAATTTACTAACTTCGTTTATTTCTATTAAATGTTTAAGAAGTCTTGCTACTTTAATAGCGTCCTTTCTATTTTTAATCTTGCTTGTGCCATTCATAAGATAGCGTTTCCTCTGCATCTTTAATATAGTTGCCTAAAGCAACTTCAGGGAAATCCACTAAAGATATGCTAGTCCAGAAAGTGTACTGCGTAAAGTAAGGGTCATCAAGAGAAGTGTCTTGAGTAGTCTTTACTTTTAAAGTATCTACTTCCATATCAGACAGCAATAGTATGGCTTTGAGTTTGTTAAACCCTTCGTCATCGTCTTTGTATTGGATATCAATCTTTAAGTCACCAGTTATAGTGTCTTCTTTAAGATTGTAGGTAAGCATTTCCCATCTAATTTTATTAACATTAGGATGCATAGAGGTAATGTTTTTTTGAAACTTGTAACCTAAGTTACTGAGTCTAAACTCACTCATAGTTCGTCCTCTTTTATATCATACTCATTAATTATAGAATTATAGAGTTTTATTATGGTTTTCTTACCAGTAGCTGGCTGACCAGTGTCAGTAGTGTCTAGAACAGGTAAGCCTAGAAACCCATATAACAGCTGACTTAGCTGTAATGGGCTATTAGTGTTAAGACTGGATGTAAAATCATCTAATGGTTTAAATTTTGTTTTAAGAAGAGCATTCTTTTTAATAAAAGCTTTCTTTTGCTCAAGCCATAGATAATCTTCAACAAGCTCTTCTTTTAAGAGCTTATTCGTACTGTGCTGCATTATTAATTCAAGATCATTTGAGACATTCTCAATAGTAAGCATATCCATAGGCATACCTGTAAGTTCCATTTGAGTAATGTTCTTTAGAGATGGTATAAATATGCTTTTATAAATGTCTAGTTGATTATCATCAACCATTTTGTCGTAATACCTGTTGTAAACATACCAAGTGCTAAGACAATCAACTAGATTGTATTCAAGAAGATCTTCTTTAGAAATTAAAGTAATGTCTTTAATGTCTTCTTGTGCGTAATTACCTGCAAATTCAAACGCATTGTCTTTAAGAGACAATTTGTTTTCTGCAGTGTTATTAGTAGCAAGATAAGTTATTAGTTTAGTGTCGTGTACTTTCTTGTACATAACATCTAGCGCGTCTACCATTGACACAAAGTCATCGTTTACTTCTTTCATAAAGAAATCGTAAATGATACAGCGAATATCAAATGTAGCATTATGATATATATGTGTTGCATTAGAGGTCATAAAGTAATCTCTAAGCATGTTAGACACAATTTGTTTGTCAAAGTCAGATCGTGGGATCTTATGGTTTAAGTTAATAACTAGACCTTCATGCTCATTCCAGGCAAAGCCTATAGTAGCAATACGGGACTTATCAATACTAAGACCGTAAGTCTCAACGTCACAAGTCAACATAGGATATTGCTTAAGACTAGCCAGTGCATCACCTATATCAGCTATTGTATGAACGTAGCTGACTTTTTTAATAATATTCTGACCTAGTTGCTGATAATTACCACCTAAGTGACCTGCAATAGCAGATAAACTTAAATCAATCTTCTCTTGGATACGTGGATTGTAAAACAACCCTTGATAGTTTCCAGTTAAGAATACAGACATGTGTTCAAAACCAGCTATAGTACAAGGCATCTTGTAACCATAGTGTGGTTCAGCTTTAGACTGACGAGTAGCTGCTTTAAAATAAGCTGAGTCTGCAATAATTACAGTAGTAATATTTTCAGCATCTAGATTAGCTAGAATAGCTGGCAATACTTCTTTAATCATTTTAGCAGGAGCTTTGTTAGCAGAGTTATACTCTAAAGGCATGGCTTTAAGACATACGTTTAATGGGTCAGCATAATGCTTCTTTATTTCGGTATATTTGAATGCAACCCCTTTTATTAAGATGGCAGCTTGCGGGAACTTATCCGCATCGGTGTATAAGTGCTTCATAGATACCTCAAGAATTGGGTAGTCCGTTTTAATCACAGGTGGACTAAGCCTGCAGGAACGCGTCATGGAGAACGCTGATTAGTGACTAGTTAGAAACTGGGTACAGTTCAATACATTTACGTATTTCTGCATCAAGTTTTAGTTGTTCAATTTTAGAACGCGCTTCTTGCTTTTTTAACAAAGCCTCATCACGGTTCTTTTTAGATTGAGTGTATATTTCATTGTACTGCTTTACCGATAGAATGCTTGGATTTTCCATTAGAGATAATCTCACAATAAGTTTTTATATTATTAATGTTAAGAGCTTCTTCAATTTCATTTGATGTGTAATTTTCCATCATGTGAGTAAGAAGGTCACCTAGTTTTAAACCAGTAATCCTATCCACTCTAGTAATTTTGCGATTGCTAATGTTGTTACTCCTACTACGAAACATACAACTGATTCTACAGGTAGATCCTCATCAGTTACTTTCATTCTGTACTCCTAATTTTGGAGCACATATTATATATTACAATAGGATTCTTAGGCTATTCCCATCTATAAAAAATGTGATCACCTATGAGACCTACACGAACCATACCAAGGTCATTTATCCAGTTAGGATAGTAACCTATTTTATGATAATGCGTAGCACCATCTGTAATATCAGGATGCATGCCTGAGATTATTAAGCTAGCAAGTTGGTTAGAATATAACCAGGCGTCTAAATCTCTAGGATTATCAGACTTTCCGTCACACCACCAGCTGAAATGGCAAGCATGTTTTATAGGTTGGTTATTCCGATACCTTCCAGCTTTAACTACATCGCACACATTGTTCTTGTAACGATGATCAGCAACACGGTTCATAACTACATGGTTTACAGCTAGTTCACCTGCTGTAGGCTCTCCTCTAGCTTCGTGGTACCCATTAAGAGCTAAACACATTAGCATTTCAGCTATCATTTGGTTTTCTCCAGTTCTTTTACCATTTCTTGGTAATGTAAATACGCTTTACTTTCGTCATTAGTTTTATATATGGTAATGCTACTCATATTATCAGAATGAACTTGATGCATACCTTTAAGGTTCATCATAACTACGACGCCCTTAGTGTTTTTAAATCTTCTCATTTTGTTCTCTTTGCATCAAAGAGTGCGGAGCACTCACGTTAGCAGTAGCAATTTTATTTGAAGTTCGTTTAGTAATCCATACACTTTTGGATCACGTAAATTGTGAGTCTCAAAATTAGCAGGAGTTTCTATTGGAACAAGTTGGTTAATATGAGGAGGTAAAGCATAAGCTATATCAACAAGATTGCTGCCTTTATTATTAAGATAACTTAAATATACTTTAATTTCAGTAGAAGTATTATAGAGATCATTTATAATTTTTATATGCTTTAAGGATTCAACCTGATTGTAATCAGGCAATTGATGTAAATACATTTTTTTAAGACTTTCTTCGTAAGTCCAATCAACATTAGATTGATTTAAATGCATAACACCCTTCATGTAATGAAAATCAATAGCCGCTTTAGCAGCATTTTCTTCTCCAATACTATGTAAGTAATTAAAGAGAAGTTGTTTTCTTTGGGCAATGGCTGGTCTAATAAACTTAGCGTTTATTGAATCCAGGAGACTTGTCATAGAAAGTACTTCCATATTAATCTCCCGTAATAGTTTGTTTAATTCTTATTTTATTAACGTTAACTTCGCTAACTAATTCCATAGATATTTTACTATCAAAATCAAATCCTTCAATAGCTAAAGTATCTCCGTAACCTGTCATTATTTCTGCAGTTTTTAAAGATTTCATTATTGTTACTGCATCGTCTACGGGTAACAGGAACTTAGTTCCGTACCCTAGACTTACTGTAGCAAGCAATTTACCATGCGTGTTCTGACTCATAGTATATAGTCTCCCCGTATTCTTGTGGATCATGCTTTGAATAACATATCCAAAGAGTGTCAAATTCATACCCATCATCTATGCTAATGCTTTCTGCATAAAGATCAGTAAAATACAAAAGAACGTTAGTATCGTTTTTCTTACAGTATTCTAATACTGGAATAAACGACGTACCTCCGCCTCCACTAAACTTTAAGTTAAGTATGTCTGTACTGTCTTCGACAATGTGTACGTGATGTATTTCTGAATCACAATCAATAATAGTCATTCTATTAGGTTGATAAGTGTCATAGATACTTTTAATTTCAGTAAGTATTTCACAGAGCATCTGTTGGCTTACAGATCCAGAAGTATCTATAGAGCACGTTAAGTGGTCAATACTTTCGGAAAACATGCTAGGCATGTAATGGTTAGGGAAATAGCGTCTATTAGGACGAGTCCATGTGTAGTCGTTCTTACTGTTGCTGTCCATAAACCTGGCTAGCAATTGAGCCCAATCTAAGACAGGGTTTATTAATGAGTCAATTATACGATCAACTTCAGCAGGTATATCACCTTTACCAGTTCCTTCCATCTTAGCTTGAGCTCTGGCTTTCATTACAGTATCTTGAATACTGGTAGAAATATCACCTTGGGTTTCAGAATCTGAATCTTCAGAGTAATCAATATCCATACCTAATGAATTAGGTTTAGATCTTTTATCCTCATCGTCAATTAGATCGTTGTACACTTCCTCAGTGCTCCATCCATGATACTTTGCATCATATAGATGTGGCTCAGGAAGAACATACCCGTTATTGTGAAGTATGTCGTTTATAACGTAATCACCTGCTTGGTTGTACACGTTATGATCACGATCTTCTACCCGAATAGGGTGCATTA
>TARA_B110000285_G_scaffold157236_1_pt1 | contig 12875 bp, 3 predicted proteins | sample TARA_B110000285 | Tara Oceans TARA_B110000285 (sample SAMEA4397756) | marine metagenome | biome: Polar Biome; feature: [SRF] surface water layer (ENVO:00010504); material: water (ENVO:00002006), including particulate matter (ENVO:01000060) such as... | depth 5 m
CACTGAAGCCAACATTCGACATAGGGATATAAGTCCCCAGGCAGTTGGTCTTCGGGCAAATTGATCGTATCGTAGACCATCTGGGTAAACATTTGCAGCATAATTTCGTCGTAACGTGCCTTTGGTTCAGTGTGTCGAACGTCGGAAAACTTGGATGCCGCAGGACGTAACATGTTACGGGGAATATTAATGGCTACATAGTCGGTTATGCCACTTCTGACATTTTGGTCTTCGGGTTTGGAATGTGGGTTATCTCCCCAAAGTGTTAATGGCTCCATGATTTGTATTCACCTATTGTTAATCATATTCAGTTTCACATATGTGCAATAATTATTTTTTTTTAATATAAAAGCAATTCACGTTCCTGTGAAATTGCTGGTACGGAAGGAGAAGATACATGAATTACATGATACATGGAACGACTTTAATGAACCAAGAAAAGTTGGAAATATATTATTTATTATTTACTGTTCTTGTTGGTTTCTTCCCGCCATTCCCAATAGCCAAGTGACTTCTTTTCACAATTGACAGTTACGTTCGTACATTGTATGTGGTTTTTCTTCAATAGCTCGGCCAAATATACTGATACCTGCATGTTAACGATGTGTATGGCAATATACCGTGAAGATGCGGTTGTACACAATCTATTTATCGAGGTGCTTGAAATATTTTTCAGCGTCAATAATTCCAATGAGTCGAAGCCGTTAAGTATTGTAAAGAGGGGCATATTTCCTTCGATCGTGAGGTATTCGAGTTTGGTGAGTTTCCTTAATTTTTCAATGAGTTTTTTATCTGGGTCACCGATTGTTACAAATTTTAAGTTTGGAAATGTAAAATCAAATCCATTTGCATTTGGTATTTCCAACCCACTGACTTCTGACGTTCTGGGTTCAGTGGATTCGTCGCAAAGCTGTTCTAATCTACGCATGTCTTTGATACGATTTCCTTTGGATGGATTCCATACAATGGCGTTGTGTTGTTGTTCTATTTGTAATTGGTAGTTCAAAAATTCTCCTGACACACCTTGGCTTATAATGTCTGACAAAAATATTAGGACTGAGGGATCGTCGTTTTCGCCTATGTTGACCGATATTTCGCCATTTCTCACCTTAATTCTTTTGTAGACTTCATTCCAAACGTTTTCATGGGGACATTGTTCGTCGTCGGAGTCACTTGGTGTGTCATATTCGTATTCTTCCATGTATTAAATCCTATTTTATATTTATATATTGTGTTCTATTTAAATTAGAATAGCATTTGCAAATGTCGACGAATCTTCGTGCATCCGCAAATTTATTGATAAGTCCTGAAAATTTGAAAAAACAGTTGCCATTGACGGAAGATATATGCAATGATATTGCACAATGGCGTCAAACGATTGTCGACATATTGAATGGAACAGACCAACGTACTTTGTTGATTATGGGTCCGTGTAGCGTGCATGATCCTATCGCCGTAGTAGCCTATGCTAAAAAATTAGTGACGTTGCGCGAAGAATGTCCATCTTTGTTTATTGTTATGCGCACATATTTTGAGAAACCGCGAACGCGCAAAGGTTGGTCTGGGTTTATGCACGACCCAATGTTGGATGGTTCCAATGATATGCAAACGGGTGTAATGAAAAGTCGCGAACTCTTGATTGAATTGGCGAAACTCCGTATGCCAACAGCAACAGAAACGTTGTCGCTAATTGTTCCACAATATATCGACGATTTGTTATCATTTGCATGTATTGGTGCACGAACGACGGAATCACAGCCTCATCGTGAACTTGCTTCGGGCCTCTCTGTCCCTGTTGGTTTTAAAAATTCTACAAATGGTAGTGTTTTAGTGGCGATCAACTCTATTATTTCTGCATCTGAAAGTAAGGTGTTTATGGGTGTGCATCAAAATGGCCGTGTGGCTTCGATTCAAACCACGGGGAATCCAAATTGTTGTCTGATTTTACGTGGGGGTACAGAACCAAATTACGATTTAGATTCTGTAAATTTTGCCGCAAAACAATTAGAAAACGAACAAATACAAATCGGTATAATAATTGATGCGTCCCATGGGAATTCTGGAAAAAAGTGGGAACAACAAATAAACGTTTTAAAGCATTTGGCGACGCACAAACATTGTAAAGTTCGGGGTATAATGATGGAATCGTTTTTATATGATGGTAATCAAAAACTGGAATGCAAACCGCTAAAATATGGCTTATCGATTACTGATGAATGTATTGGATGGGATAAAACAGTTTCAATATTAAAATTTATGGAAGGTCATCTAAAATAATTTCACATATGTTAGGAGTAATTCAAATAGTAAGTATAAATGATAGAAAAAATTAAAGTATAATGTCAAAATTTGGACTGTATAGTTTTTGTTTAATTGTATCTGCATCTTTAGTTGCACTCTTATCGATGTCTACAGATTTTTTTGTTGCTTATGTAAACGATATTGTGATCCCATGTCAACATGATTCTTCATGGACAGGCACGCAATGCAATTGTGACAACACAAGAGGTATTTTTTCTGGTCAATACTGTGGAGTGTGTGAATGTAAACACCTTGGCATTTGTGCTGTTGTAGAAAACGGAAACTCGAGATGGGGATGTCGGTGTCCTAATCACGAAAAATGGACAGGTTTATTATGTGACAAATGTTACGCGACAAATTACAACGAAAATCTCAATCGGTGTACAGGACCGTGCAAGACATCCGATACACATTTCTATTTTGGACCTAAATGTGACGCTGTTTGTATTCCAGATTCTAATTCACAAGACCAAATATGTAAAGAAATATCTTCTGGTGGTGGTAGTTGTAATGCGTGTAACGGTCATGGTACATGCACTGCAACTGGTCAATGCGAATGTGATAATGGGTGGTATACTAGTTTAGGAAGAGAACAATGCTCAATGAGTTGTGCTTCAACGGGGATTGTCTGTCCTTCTGAACGTGGAACTTGCCAATCGATCGGTGGAATTGTCCAATGTATTTGTAGGCCTGGATTTTACGGCGCGAATTGTGATTTAACGTGTGAATCTATAAACGACCAACCGTGTTCAGGCCATGGTACATGTGGGTTGACTTCTCTGGGAGCACCAATATGTACATGTAAAACACATTACGTTGGAAATATGTGTCAACATTCATGTCCGGGTAACCATAACTATTCGTCAACTTGCTCGGGTCACGGTAGGTGCCAAGTTGACAGCGATGCTGCTGTCTGTGAATGCTTAAAGGATAGCAACTGGTTGGGATTCGATTGTTCTTGTAATGAACGTTATACATGTTCTGGCAACGGTAAATGTACTAACAATGCAACATGTGCATGTAATAACTGGAATGACCCAAATCCACAACATTGGGATGGAAGTTCATGCCATAGGTGTAAAGAACACTGGTATGGTGCGGAATGTCAAATGTACTGTAACCCCGACAAAACTTATGTGTCGGATACCGAAGCGCAAAGAGTCTATGGAGACAGAAAAGACGGACAAATAATAGGTTGCAACACTCGTGGTACGTGCGAAATAGTTAAAAGTGGAAGTAAAGAACACGTAGAATGTTCTTGTGCTGGCATGGATCCTGAATCATTCTGTGCTAGATGTGAGAAGTATCAATACCCCAAAGTATCGATACAGAATCCCAGTGTAAATTGGTGTTCACAGACGTGTGGGGACAATACATGTAATGATGGATATTGTAACCCAGATTATGACGGTTCTAACGATTTGTGTGTCTGTTATACCATTACAATTGGTACTTTGACTTTATCAACACTTGATCCTGAACAATTTTGTCTTAGTTGTAAACCAAACTGGTATCCGTCAGCAGGAGGTAATCGCTGTACACGATATTGTGCAAGTGACGGTATAATGGAATCTGAACAAATATCATTTGGTTCTGATAAATTATTGCAAGGTGATGCTAACGCCAAAGAAGTTTGTGTAGGAAATGATGATAATGGATATACACCAGACGCCGATTGTCGTATTTGTTCTGGTCATGGGACGTGTGGCGACGACGCACAATGTGTTTGTGAAACGGGAATTACAGGCTTATACTGTGAAATTGATTGTGGTGACGAGAATGGTGTTGTATGTTCAGGACACGGAAATTGTGTCAGAAATGACCTAGACATGTGGTTCGACCCCAAAACGACTGATTTTAGATGTGAATGTGAACCTTATGACACATACACATCCGCTACAAGACAACGACTCTTAAAACAGGGATTTCTGGTAGACCCACCACTAGACCCACATTATTACGGAAAACATTGCAATTTCCATTGTCCGCGCTATAACGAAGAAATTTGTACTGGGCGTGGTAATTGTAAAACAGCAATCGCTGTCCAAGAAAGTGGTGACAACACTGGTTTTTTCAAAGATTGTTTTGACGATAAAGATTGCATGGAAATACCCGGGGCATTTTGTGCACGATTATCAACACCATGGGATTCGTTAATGAAAAATTCAAAAAGTTTTTTTAGTAATAACATTGAATCGCCCGGATATGTTAACTGTGCACCGAATCAGGATTGCGTAGATTCTATCTATAGCATAAAATGGGACGAATATTGTGTCAACATGTTAAATGGATGGTATCCAAATGTATTGAACACTGCCGTGTGTGCTTACAAGACCGATGAAGGTTGTATGAAAAAAATAGAAAACTTTTTCGCACAGAAATCAACAGGTGCCCAAAAAACATGGTGTCAATTAGCCGCCGATAAAATGTCCCCTATTAGTTTAGACAAATGTAGCGCCAGTTCATTCATTGATAAAGAATTACATAATTCTGTCAAAACACCTATTTGTCAAGGTTATAATATAAAACTTGCCTGTAATAGTCAAGAAATGTGCATATATGAACAAGCATTCGAACAAATAAGAACTATTGATGCCGAATGCGCGAGTAAAACAGTAGAAAATTGCAATGGTGCGTGCAAAGTAAATCTTGATGGACAATGTATTACAAAAACCTATTGTCGGGCCAAAACATGCGAAGACGCAATTAATGAAGTCAATATAGAATCAATGTGCGTGAATGGACAACCAGCGTGTCCCTTGCCCGACCAAACGGATTGGGTCCAAGAATGTGCACAAATGCGAGGAGATATACGCAAAGATTCCGATATGTCGACAAAAGAGACGTTCTTTAATTGCATGATGAGAGAGAATAGCAAAAACCCTCAGACTGTTCTTGTAAATGTTCCAGGGAACATACCCATAAATGGTCAATTGACGATTACGAATCCAATCGAAGAAACTGTCAATATGCAAGATTTACGCGAAAAATTTATTTTGTCGAGAGTTTTAACGTCATCTGGAACATGCAGTGAAGAAATTTTAATGCATCAATTCGACAATTTTTGCGAGCAACATGTACAACACAGTATCCCAAAATATGCAAAACCACCAGAATTAAATAGCGAGTGGTTTTATGAATACTTAGTTGTATGTCCAAAAGATAATGACGAATTCTATTACAAGGAATCCATTCACAAAAATAAAAACAAAGCACTCGACAGAATTACTGAATTGAAAGGTCGAATGTGTAGTGCGCCTAAATATAAATGCATTCAGTCAGCAGAATCATGGGAAGGTTCTTGCAAAGATATCGATGACAACGACTTTGTTGTAAAACCGTATAAATTGGAATGTTTAAACAAAGAAACACAATACTTTGAAAAGTTAGATTATTCAAAGTACCCTGCAAATCCATCGTCGTGTATTTTGACAACAGATGATAAATTATTGCGTTGGGGGAATAAACGATGGGACTTGGATACACTAACGACAAAATTTGTAGAGAGTTGTCAAATGAAACCATCGTGGATACCACAAGAACAGAAAATACCATCTTTATGCGACATGGGCGCGTGTGGTCCGACAGCAACTATGTGCATGGAATGTCCTGACGATGTAGACTGTGCGTCGGGTGTTTTGTGCGGGTCTCCGATTCCAGTCGATTGTCATTACAACAATCCATGTGGAAACGGAGGACACTGTCATGTTCCTGAAAAATGGCCAACGAATAGATACTTATGTGAATGGGAACACACAAATGTTCGCATATTTGCAGAAGAACAAGAGTTTAATGGCGAACTCACAGAAAAGGGTGACTTGACTGTTTTTAATTTCGTACCTTCAACGGACTACGTTGAAATGATCGTCATATCACAAAATACATTTTCTTCGTTAACAATGACTGATTGGCATAAGATTGATGCTGAAACCAGCATTATGACATGGAAGGAAACTTTTCAACAATGCACCAACACAACTTTTTATTGTCCACAAACAAAAACATGTATAGATACGTGTTCTGATTGTGAAAAATACAAGCACACACATGGTAATTATTGTTCGTCAGTCAATACAACATGCGAAGCGGATAGTTATGGGTGCAAGTATACAGTTCCAAAAGTTGTCCCAGATAAATTTGAAGAATGTCAAAAAGACAATGATTTCAATTGGTTCAAATATTGTAATGGTAAGACCGATGAAACTGAAATATTGCAAACATCAGCATCTTTTGGCCTTATTGTACCATGGGAAGGCAACGTAAATTTATTAGAAGAAAACCGTGTACATCTGAAAAATGCTCAAATCACAACATCTGGCCAAATAATCACTATACAAATCGATTTGCAACGAACTGACAAAAATTCGGCATTATCAATTACTGTCAATAATAGTTCGCCCATTATGGTTGATACGACGACGACCGACAATATTACTAATGACTTGTCAATTACTAGGAATTTATTGACATTAGATATCGAATATTCGATATCATATTCGTCCATTGAATTGAATTCAATGTTTGGCACCGTTGTGATACGGTCATTAAAATTAGATGGTATTTCACAAATGAAATCATACAAAGAATCATTTAACAATAACGGTAGAATCATTAATATGGGAGACGACGAAGGCGTTGATTCTACGAACTATAGGTCATGGAAATTCGATCAACATGGTTCGATGATTTTTCATCGAGATCCGTCGAATGCATTTGTGGAAAAAACATGTTCTTATGGTGAAACAACATGTTCTTCTGTTGTCGTTCCTCATGGTAGTCAATGGATTTTGCCTGAACAACCTAACTTTAGAATCCACGGATGGAGTCAGTTTGATAAGGGCGCATCACCTATAAACCAATTGGATGAAAATGGCAAAATCGCAAATATGAAAATATTGAATGGTGATTCAAATTCGATATTTGAAATATATGTAATACCGATTGTTGGAACTAAAATTGGCAAAATACATTATACATATAATGATGTGGATATTTCAACATCGTGTAAAGTTGAAACATACAATTGGTGGCATTGGCAAATTGATCTAAGCCATGGAAACCACTCAGAACCAATTGTCACGACGAAAGCCATGTTTGTTCAAAACAAATTTATTCCAAAAGGAACGACAACATATAATCAACAGTATTCTGTGAAATTAAAAATAAACGATTGCACAGTAACAGATTCCTTTGTCGTGATGACGACGGCGCGCGATGTCACACATCCAAATTCAATCGCGTCTTCCTTTCACAGTTTGAAAAGCGAAGAACACGAATGTCGACAACATTGCCACAAACATGCGGATTGTGTGCAGTGGTCTTGGACACCTTCCGATACGCATTGTTATTTACACGCGACAAGATGTCATGAGGATGAAAACTGCATGTTAGGGTCACATGTACTGAAAGCACTTCATCCACAGACAACAACCAAGTTTGAAGTGTACAACGAAGCGCCTAATATAAATACACGGTGGAATTTCATCCGTTTTGAACATTTGATCGACGAACCATTCACATGTCCAGACATAAAGATTGAAACTGAAATCCCCTCTTTATGGAAAGACCTGTTTGAGGAACAATACGTACCTTTAAAAACAGATGCAACAGGAATTTGTAATGCGATTTCTACACAATGGCAGACGATACCTGGATACAATTCGGGTGTCTGTGAAGGGAAAAATTGTGAGTACAATAATAACGATATGAAATCATGTGCCGATTATCTTGAACATCAAATTCCGAACATCGATATCGAAGGTTGCGATGAAGATTTAGCCAAATTTAATAACCTTGATTGGCGCTCCTATTGTTTATACCAACAATCATTTATTCCAAACGGAGAAAACAACGTAGAATTCTTGGGTGGGAGAAAAATGCAGAATGAAGAAGGAACAACGATTACATTTGACGAAATGTGTCAAAATACGAATACTATTTTGGGTAGTATTCAACCATGTGATATTCAAATAGGATGGTATGAAAATTGTTTTGAACAAACAGAAAAGTACAAGAAATTTTGTAACAGTGAATGCATCGAACATATTGAGGCAATGTTTGACCAAACTGCAACAAGTCAGAGTATTTGTTCAATACGACAAGATTTTTTGCAAATTGGAAATGATATAAAAATGCAAAACTTAGGATTAACAGCCATTAAGGGTTGTAATGGGTGTGATATGAACGAAATCATTATTTCGGATTTCTGCAGCTTACAACAAGTATACCATACAAGTAGTAATAGCATACTTGTACCAGAGTTATCAAATTCACAATGTTCTACAGAATGTCGAAATACGTTGCGTGATTCGATGAATCGTAGGGAAGTTCGAGATTGGTGTGAGAGACTGTCCAAATCTAGTGTCAAAGGAACGTGTTCAAAAACTAGCTGTGAATGTGATACACAATCTTATAGTGGTGTCGCAGGAAATATTTGCGAATTAACATGTCCAACCGGACAACAGAGCGATGAAGAGTTAGCTTGTTCTGGAAGAAATGGCCGATGTTTTGCGCAAGATGCAAACGTAAAAAGTGAAGATGAAATTGGACAAGAAATAAGTGGTGAATATAGAAATGATACTTCCAACATGACTTACAATCAACCCTTAGTTCCGAAATGGATGAAAGGCCCAAGTCCGACAATGGCAGGAGTGTGTCAATGCGCACTGGGTTCTGGTATTGCTTGTTCTATACCTTGTGACAGATGCAATAATGGTACCTATGGATATGAAATGTCCTCACAATATGGAATCTGTGATTCTTTCAATGGAATTTGTAGAGGCCTAGCTCCGTTCATGCGATATAATACAAAATTTGTAACGGGTGAAAATTATATTTCATACAATACAACAGGTTTTCAAGGAATAAAATGGGATTATCCCGAAAGATTTTTGTACGAAAGTGACGACACATTGGTACATAGAGCTGCCTCGTATATTTTGGACAATGAAGGATTAAAACCAGAATATTTAGAACACAATGAAATAGAAGTAAGTACTAAAGTAGCAATAGAGTTGGTTCTACAGAACTTCGCGGCATTATGTTGGGATTACAACGAATACGAATCACTAACCGATTTCGATTATACAAACAACGGTGAGGCGACGTTCAGAGGTATAAACTTGGAAACTTCAAAGGTGTTTAAAAACATTTATATTAATGCTTCTGGGTCGTGTACATCAATAAAGATTCCAGATAACGCTATTTATAACGAGTGGTATTTGTGTTTTGACGATGGTAAAATGAACGCACACCAAAGAACGGCAGATGGTGGTTCGTTGATGGTGATAGAATCTGGAAATAACAATATTCCAAAACAAGGAATGACTTTTTGTGCACAATCTTCTGAAGTTGTGTACGCTTTTGGTGGGGAAATGAATTATTTAGACAGAACCACCGATTATTTCAACAATGTGTACAAAATAGATGTACAGCGTTTAGCATGGGATCCTCTAGATATTGTTAGAGTTCATTGGAATTTAGTTGAAACATTTGGCGAAGCACCAATTGGTCAAAGTTTTGCACCGTTGGTTTGTTATGACACGACAATGTATGTCGTGTCAGATGAACAGAAAGTATACACTTTAACGTTACCAAATACGATTGTAAACACTGGAATTTGGTTGAAATCAGAGGATTTTCCTGACCATGGCAAAGTTTATAATACTATCAAATATCAAACAGCATTTGATATTATCTTTGAATTAGGAGTCTCGCAAAAATATACAATTGGTGTATCTGGTAGTCCGTTTAGTGATTCTTCAACAAATAAGACAAATGTGGGTGGCATCACGGACAAGTCGTCTTCACAGGGAGGAGACCTACAACATTGTGAGATAAAATTGGATGGTAACAGTCTCAAAGTGGGAAACAATGTGGTTGCGGTGGCAAAAACAACACCAACTAAAGTAAAAATATTTTTGGAAGAATGGGTGAATATTGATTTTCAAACGGAGGCGGAAATTTACAAAAGATTTTCAAATACAATTCTGTTTGAAAATGAACTTGATCAAACTCTCGAAGAAACTCTTGAACTTACATCTCTCACGGATGCACAGAAAATAAATGCATTAGAATTTGTCGAAAGAATTTATATGCACCAAGGTAGATGGGAAATGAACTCAATGTTACAGAGAAAAAGAATAATTGCGGATACGTTATGGGACGAGAATGTTCATTTTCTAAAATTGAATATGCTTTTCGAGAAGATAACAGACCAATTCAAAAGCGCATTTTATGCTATCCCTCGGAATTATTTGGATACAGACCCAAAAACTGACACAGTGGAACATTTTAAGATTACATGGGAGGGTGACACTCCTAATCGAATTCTTATTATAACTTCAAACTATAATGTCGACATGCCAAAATATCAACAGAGTTTTTATATTGGCTCGCATTTAATTACACTTAAAATGCACGATTGGAGTGCCACGCGATTCGAAATGACGTTAGATATTGGTGATGGATTTATTGAATGGTATTACAGTAAAATGGTTCGAAGTTTCATTTTAACTTTACCACTTGAACAGTGGATCACAACAACTCCGAATACGTTTAACTACGAAGGCAAAACAGGATTCACAGCTTTGTTTGATATGACAATTACGAAAGAAACAACCTATTCATTTGTAATGCAAACAGAAATCGCAAAGTTCTTGTCATATTCATCTTCACATTGTTCCATAACCGCGTCTAAAGAATGCCCAGGGATGCTGCCATATTTATCTTTACCATGCAGTGGTAGAGGTCGCTGTGGTATTTCGTGTCAATGTGCATGTGAAATCACTCCATCGGAACTTCAAAAAAACCCAAGTGCACTTAATGTTCCAGATTGGAAGAAATCTCCATTTCGTGGTAATGGGTGTGAAATAACGTGTCCGGGATACGATGGGTATACTTTTAAATCGATTTGTTCTGGCCGTGGTGTGTGTCAATACGATGGCAAATGTTCTTGTCCAAGTACACATACAGGTGATTCTTGTCAATTCAAATGTCCAGTCGATGACGATAAAAACACTTGTTCTAATAATGGTGGTTGTGGAACAAAGGCAATCGAATCAACGTCGTTCACTTTTAACGGTGACGATTATTTGGACGGCGTTACGGCTAAAAATAAAAAAAGTTATTCATCAGCTCTCAATTCATTTTACACGACCTGTAAAGAAAATAATTATATCGAACAAAGAGGGTTCTTTAGTCCAACAAATACACTGAAACTATTGATCACTGGAACAGATTTGCCAGCATTTGATGGTTCAAAAATGTTAGCTATTGATAAATGTGAATCTATCAATGCTGACATTCGACAAGATGTCAGACTTATACGAGGTAAAGAATTTAGAGATTACCCATACGGAATGTGTATTGGCGTTACAACAACCAATCAAGTGCGACAAAACGGGAAAGAAATTCAAAACTTTAACCCCGTTATATTGAAACAACCCCAATGGGATACCACACATACTCTCCGTTCACTTCCTTTATTTAAATGTAGTGCATCAGATTGTACATTGACAGAACATCCCGATAACGAAGCTGGTATCTTCGAGATTAAAACGACTGTATTGCCGCGTTCTTTTGAATTTACTTTGAAATATGTTCATGGTAAATCATCGGGCTCTGAACATTATATCGTAAACGGTTTTGATTTTACGATTGAAACAGAATGGAATATCGAACAATTGAAAATGACCATCGATGCAAAAAAATGGAATTTGGACGGACAAGACGTCTTCATCTTTGACGGTGAGATAGTCATGATCACTCTACTCATGGAAAGTTTGCAACAAGGTGAAAGATTTAAAATCAAATTATACAGATCATTTTCACCGCAAAGTAGTGAACATCAAATTTTCTTGGCACCTTCGTACGAAAAGAACTACATGAGAATATTAGATGAAAATCCGACGTATACACTGGTTTCCGAGACCCCATCGCTACAATTCGATACAATAGAATATGTATGCGATTTGGAGCCAAAATGCCTTGGTATCCTTCAATGGTCAGTACCATTTCGTGAAAATCGGTTTACAATGTATTCAGAAGTACCTGTGAAGGGATTTGATGAGTATTACATGAACGACTACACACAATATGTCGCCTATAAAAAAATGTCATTGGTATATCAGGGACGTTCAACATTGACATCAAACTGTGATATCGTCACACCCGGATTGGCAAAATATCCTTCTGTTACGTATTACGAGACGTACGATATGCCAATAGACGACATTGATCTCTCTCTATCAACGGATACAGAGACGAATAGCATTATTATAGGAAATGGATTGTGGGATAATTGCTGGAAAAGATACAAAAATATTACTACAAAGAAAGGTTGTAAAGAACAAGCTGTCAAAGATAAAGTGTACGGATTTGCATTTTCCGATAATTCAGATAAAAACGTCTGCATCGTATACTACAAAATGAATGACCCAACCAAAATTAAACTGGGAAGATATAATAGTGAATCCAGGAGAACACTTTTTAATCCATGTGGAAATTCTACAAAATGGATATCCATGTCATAAAGACGCAAGAGTTAAAAAGACTCTACGTGTGTGGAAATGATA
>TARA_B110000285_G_scaffold151746_1_pt1 | contig 12865 bp, 12 predicted proteins | sample TARA_B110000285 | Tara Oceans TARA_B110000285 (sample SAMEA4397756) | marine metagenome | biome: Polar Biome; feature: [SRF] surface water layer (ENVO:00010504); material: water (ENVO:00002006), including particulate matter (ENVO:01000060) such as... | depth 5 m
TAGTTAATAGTAGATATAAATATATATTTACTATTAATATTAAATGAAGATTGATAGAATTTTTATAATTAATCTTGAGAGCAGGAACGATAGAAAATTGGAAACATTAGCACAATTAAATAGGGCAAAAATAACAAATTACGAATTTTTTAAAGCGATTGAACCAAAATCAGTTGAAGAAATAAATGAATGGAATCCCAACTTCGTAACAACTAAACCTGATTGGCTGAGAAGTGATTTTCAAAAGTATAGGTTGGGTTCATTTGGATGTTTACAGAGCCATATCGGAGTTATAAAGATGGCTATGGAAAGAAATTACGAAAACATTCTAGTTCTAGAAGACGATGTAAATATTAAACTGATTCCTAATCCAGAAAAAGGCGAATCATTCGAAGAAACATACAATTTCATAAAACCACAACTAGAAGAATTGGCAAAAAGACAAGAGATAGACATTTTTTATCTAGGTGGAACACACCATAATAACAAATTAACCAAGGTAACCAATAATATTTGGCAAACAAGACAAACGGGGACAACATCATCCTATATCATTACTAAAAGCGGAATGAAAAAAGTATTGGCAAATATAGACAAATGTGATAAAGAAATTGACTGTTTCTATATTGAGGTAATGCAGAAAAAACACAACTGTTTCTGTATTGGACCCACTATGATGAATCAAAGACCTTCATATTCCGATATTGTACAGACACATGTTTCATATAATTTAGACAAACCCAAATGATTTCTATAACCATTCGTTAATAACATTTTTAATATTTATAGTTTTTTTTATTGAATCAATATCTAATTTTTTTATATATTCATCGGGGTTCTGACAAATCCGTTTTAACAATTCAATATCATTGCCAACATCGCCCGTTAAATTTATCACCGCATCATCGAAGTAACTATGTATATTTTTACAACCCCAATATATCGGTGTAGTATTACTAACTAATGTATTCATTATCTTTTCACTAAAATAATGTGATGTTGTAAAATTTTCAATACATATATGAAACATATACTCATCATATATCTCATTATTATCAAATTTACCTTTTATACGAATATCATTTACATTTTTATAAAGTTCACAACCGCGTCCATAAATATTTATAGGAAGATTCGTTTTCAAGATTTCTTGGACGAGAATATGTCGATATTTATGACCTGGAGCATTCAGTTTCTCTGATATCATAATACTCATAACCTTTGTTTTATTTGGTTGAATTGTTTTTAAAGGGGTTCTATACCACATATATGCGAAATGTTCTATAAAAGGCATTGACATATCCATTTTATCTCCTATATAATATTTTCCAATATGAGTTTTCGCATAACTTAAAAATTGTTGCGTTAAACCCAAAAAATGTATTGGTTCAAACGCCAAACCAATAACATTATCTTTTGGTATTGTCAATTTAGGCATTGGTGTATTCAATAATATAGCATGTGTATAATCATTTGCGTTTGTAAAACAATATAAATTATTATAATCCGGATCATCTTTTAATTCCGATGTTCTAATAAACGGTTCGCTGCTGTCAAAATCAGACGGAGAAAAACTAGAGAATACACGTATCTTTATCATTATATTAATAAACATTAAACATTTAATTCATATTAATTATCAATAAATATTTCATTAGTATTTAAATTAATCATTGAATATTTATATTTCTCATCCAAATTAAATCCTATTGCATGGTCCTCTATTATATGTGTTTCGATTATTGATTTTTTTGTTAGCAAATATACAACAGCATCTTTTGATAAAAAATAAAATCGGCCGTTACAATATTTACACGCTTTTAATAATATATTTCTAGGTAAACAATTATGTACTAAATAGTATAGACTAATGTGATCTTCTACGTCTACATTATATCCTCCGTAATGACTTTGATTAGAATGAATTACATTTGGTAATTCATTAAAAAACCGAGGGTATATCAATTTTTGGTCATCATCAGTTTTAAATATATATTTATAATCAAAATGTAAATCTATACCTTGTAACGCAGTAATAACCTTTGATGGCAAACTATTGTAATCATCTTTTGTATTAGTATAAATTATTCTTTCATTCTCATCTATAAAGATTGGTTCATTTTTACATTTTTCTCTATTTCCGATAACATGATAATATTTTATATTTTTTGGCAAGGCGTGTAGCCATTGTTGTTTTTGGTTCAAAGCCTTATTTCTATATTTTTCACAATTTAATATAATAAGTATATAATCGCACGTGATTTTCATAATAGCTATATTAATTATAATACAATTATATATTTAAATATTCTAACATTATATTAATATAATGTTAGGTTATTATATTAATTTAAATGAACGCATTGATCGCAAAACCCACGTTGAAAAATTAAAAAAAGAGGTTTCCTTTTTTAAAAATATAGAACGTATGGAAGCTTGTTATCATCAAAGAGGGGATATAGGGTGTTCGCTATCACACATTAAATGTTTAAATATGCTTTTAAAAAAACAAGAACCTTATTATCTAATAATGGAAGACGATATTTGCATATTAAATTCAGATAATTTTAAATCTTTTGAAAAAGAGTTCCAAACAATTAAAAATTATAATAATTGGGATCTATTATTATTAACACCTCGTGGAGATATTGTCAAAAAAAATTATATTAGTGGTTTTAACAAAATTATCAACAACCAAACAGCAACAGGTTATATAGTAAAACATAATATGATAGAAATATTACTTGAAAATTTTAAAGAGTCTGTAATACATTTGACAAATAATGAAGATACTAATTCATGGGCATTGGATCAGTGTTGGAAATCATTACAATTAAAACATAATTTTATATATTATAACAAAATATTTGGTGGACAATTACCTGGTTTCTCAAACATTGAAAATAAAAATGTTGATTATAATCAACGCTTTATAGAACAAGAAAAATCTAATAGTTAATTTCAATAACATTTATATTGGTTATGTTATTTTTTTGAAGAATTGCTAATCTATGACAACCATCAATTAGACTATTATTTAAAATTATTATTAAACGGGAATCCTCTAAATTGTAAGTATTTGGATTAAAATTATTTATTTGTTAATACCACCATTACTATTTTGTATGACCGAAAATCGTTAGATATTTGTCAGATTTAACCTTTTCAAAATGATAACATATATAAATAAACATTTAAAATATAATTATTAATTATAATTAAATGAATAATTATACTTGTAATTCTGGAAAAGATGGATTTGGTGCTCAATATCAAAAAATAATCCAAACTATAATTTATTGCAAATATAATAAACTAAAATTTGTCTATAAACCAATTACAGCAATGGAACATAATTATGATAATGATACAGAATATATTAGTAAAATAGAAAATTTAATGAATATTAAAAACAATATTGAAAATGATGAAAATAATGATGCAAAAGAAATAGATTTTAATTCTGTTGTTAGGAAATGGATTGAACCAAATATAAATAATCCTTCTATTGTGGAAGATTTAAATTTGATAAAAAGTTATTTTTGGCAAAATAAAGAAAGGAATGTTTTTAAAAATGATAAAGTAAATGTTGCTGTTCATGTTAGGCGACAGAATCAACACGATAATCGAAGACAAGGTACAGATACATCCGACGAATATTATTTAAATATAATAAAAAATATTAAAAATAAATATACAAAAAAAAATTTAAATATACATATATATTCACAAGGACATATTAATAATTTTAAAATTTATGAAGCCGATAATGTGATTTTACATATAAATGAACCGATTTCAAAAACATTTATTGAATTCGTAGCGGCAGATATATTAGTAACATCGGCAAGCAGTTTTAGTTATGTTGCTGCATTATTAAGTGACGGTGAAGTATATTATAAGAAATTTTGGCATAACCCAATGAAACATTGGATTATATGTTGATATTATCTTTGCTCTATATAAATATTTTTACCAACATCTAGAAATTTATTATTAATAAATGTTGGATCTATTGTTCTGGGGTGTTTAATTCTTACAAAATTCTGACTCGCCATATAATTACTTATATTAACAGTATTACATTCATTAGCACCGAAATACTGATTTCCATCAGGTTCTGCAGTAACAAATACAACCTTTTCTCGCAAATAATCACCAGCACCCTTTAAAATATTTAAATCCGATCCTTGAGCATCAATTTTAATGTAATCAATATATTCAAATCTATCCCATGGAAATTCGTCAAAAAACATCTTTAAATTAATAACAGGAACATTGATTGTTTCTTTAATTAGTCCAAGATATTTTTCATCATGTTTAAATAAGCTAGATGTACCACAGTCTTTGGAGTTAACATAAAAAGACATTTCTTCCTCTTTATCAACATTACTCAATGCGTTAGGTATTAATTGAAATCGTTTTTCATTTATAAATTTTTGTTCCAACGGTTGTCCGTGTAAATGATGTCTTTTTTGTATGTTACCATCTTGAATACATTTTACAGATTCTGGATTAGGTTCAAATCCAAATACCATAAGATTGGGTTCTTTTGATAACCAACTTTGTGATTGAGGCGCATTATAAGATAACCCTATATCTATTTTTACGTGATTACAATTATTTGGTATATTAAACAAAAACATTATATTAATATATCTATTTATTACTTTTAATACAAAACCCAATTATTATAATAATTACAAAATCTATACTTTAGTTTATATTTGGAATTAGTATTATTGTTTCCACCAATGAAAGTGTCGTGCATTTTTTGCTCTAATTGAATTTTTATACCAAGGATTATCTTGTTCCCTTGGATGCCATCTAGCAATAATATTATTAGATCTTGAATTATTTAATTTTAAATTATTTTCAATTGCTGTATTAAAAAACCACCCATCTTCTCCATTATTTTTCCCATTACTTTCAATTACACCAGCCATACCCCAACATTCAGACTCAGGGAAATTACCCATTTTTATAAAATCATCTTTATAAACGCAAAAACATGTTGCTCCTCCATTAAAGCTATAATTATTATTTTTATCTTCACATAAATGTTCAGGGGAAAATACAGCTTTATTTTTTATGGTATTATTTTTTAAATCATTAAAAAATATACCTATATTTTTTATATAAATATCATTTGTTAAAAATAGCAATATATCATCATTAGTAACATTCATATTTGCGCTATTATTCCATCCTTTACCTAAATTGAAATTTTCATCTTTTACTTCAAGAGAATATTCACATTTTAAATTACCAATTTCTTCTTCTATATTACAATCATTACTTTGGAAATCAGTAATATTTACAGATACTTTATAATTCGTGTTTAATAATTCTTCATAAAATAAGTTAATTTGGGGTATTAACTCTCTTAGATTTTTTACTCTATTTTTTATAGATAGACAAATTTTTATATTTATTATATCATAAATAATACCGTTTGTCCACCAATTTATGTGTCTGCATTTATCCAATCTATTATAATAAATATTTCTATGTTTAGTTAATATTTTTTCATCTATATTATCACATATTTCTATTTTTTTTATATATTTTTTCCAAAAAAGAGGAATATCGGTAATTAAATATTTGTAGTCAGTAACATTATTTAAATCTTTTGTTTTATTTGGAATATATAATTCTTTTAAAGGATTAATATTTACAGCATTAACATTATAATTTTTATTACAATAATTAATGATAACTTCTTTTTCAAAAAAATTTGGGGGAATTTTTAATGGTGGGCAAATTGTTTCATCAATATTAACGTGTGAATAGCCATCAAAATGGCGAAAACATTCTTTTTTTGGTACTATTGTAATTATGTCGATATCAAAAATACCATTACCATATTTATTCCATATTCTATTATCTCTAATTAATTCATCAATTCGTATCATATTATTATGTGGCCATGTTATTTCCAATAATAAATACTTTAAAAATTTTATATTAAAAATTTGAATACTATCTGTCATTGGAATATTAAAACTATAATAGTTACCAATCGATTTGGCTTTTAGTTTTTTACATAAATTGTTAATTTCCGGATAATGTGAATAGTATAGTGATTTGTATTTTTTATTACTTTTATTTAATATATCTATTCCTTCTTTTATTGTATTTATATCTGAATCCATAAAAATATGGTCATCATTTTGTGTAAATAAAATTAGCTCATTTTCTTTAAAATTATCGAAAATATTACTATTATTCCATTCAACTTTATTTATAAATCGGTCAAATGTAATAATCGGGTTGTGAAATAATTTATTTATATATTTAATTAAATTCTCTTGTTCTTTTTGATAAACATTATCCAACTTACAATATATATAAACTTTATTGAAATCTAATATAGAATAACTAGCCAACATATATTTGAATACTTCGAGTCTATTTTTGGTATGTCCACATCGTTCTGAATTCAATTTTTTATCTGTAATAAATACACTTATGATTAGATGCATATATATATATATATATATATTACGAGGTTTTAACTCTATTTTTACAAAATATCTAAATATTTTTATTTTCTACAAATAAAACCCCATCACCAAAATTACAACTACCAAATAAGGTGTCACTTTTGGTATTATTAGGATAATAAAAAATAGTTTTAAAATTATTTTTATTAAACAATGATAACAGATTAGATTCTATTTTATTTCCATGTGTTCCAATATATAAATATTTTACTTTTTTTTTAATATCTGAAAAGCAATAGTTTATTAAATCAAATTCAGTTCCTTGTATATCCATATGAATTAAATTCCAATAATCTTTTTCTTTTAACATATCTATTAATGAATATAAATTTACTTTTTCTATAACTTTATTACCACTAATAAAATTATTAATACCTTTCCCCCACTCCATTCTAGATTCTAACTCACTCTTAATTTCTACATTTATTGTTGTATTTTCATGATGAATTCCACCATAAATTGGGACGATTTTTTTATTATAAGTAGAAGTAATTAAATTTTCATTATCTTTTATATTCCTTAAAAGAAATTTATAATGATTTTTTTCTAATTCTATACCAATGCCAAAAAATGGTTTTTTATTTGAATAAAAATTATATATATAATTTTCAATTAAAAAATTTCCATAACCAGCACCCAATTCAATAATATTTAAAAATAAATTTTTATTCATGTTTTGTACATAAAAGATAGTAAATTTTTCAAGTAATTCCTCTGATGGTAAAATTTTTATTCTTTTTTAGTTTAAGATTATATTCATTTAAAGAAATATCATTTAAATTAAGATGTAAAATTTGTTCGTGTGGATAAAAGCCATCCAAATTCATCCCAATACTTTTTCGATATTTGAATTCATTTAAACTATGATAATTATATTTTCTCTGTACAGAGCCAAAAAAATCTGTATGTAATACATTATTGTTAAATGTAGTTAATATTTCTGTATCTGAAAATTTTAAAAAATCTGAAATTTGATTTAAATCTATATTCTCTATATTACTCAAATTCATTGTATAATAATAATGACAAATTTTTAAACTCTTTTTTCACATTATAAACAAAAATATGATTTTTTATATTCCCATTGTTCATATAATAATTCATGTTTTGATAAAAATATATTAGATTTGTTACACTTTCTAAAATTTTTTTTAATAGTTTTAATGTTGTTTTTCCCAATTAATTATATTTTTCATAATATGATTAATTATATTTATGTTTCATTAATAGAAGATATATTTTGTTTCTTTTTCACCTCTAACTTCATTTACTTTTTTTATTATTTCATCTTTAAAATTCCAAGTTATCATTAATACGGCAACTTTATCAAACTCTAATAATTTACTCTTATCACAAATAAGTATATTTGAACCTGGAGTATATAATCCTTGTTTTGTTTTTTGGTCATCTACTATATATTTTACTTCATTATTTGTTATCTTCATATAATTAAGTATTGTGTTACCCTTTGCTGATGCACCATATCCTATTATAGTATAACCTTCTAATATATACTTTAATATATTAATTTTAAATTTCATTGATTTTTCTTTACATGTTTCAGCATATTTATAATATGTATTAATATTTGTCAATCCAATACTATTTTCTTCTTCTAACATTTCAAGTAAATTAGATTCTTCATTTTTTATTTTACATATTTCAAATAAATAACTTGTACCATGTATCGGTGGTTTTTCAATATTATTAATAAATAATCCAAATTTTTCAACTATATATTTCATAGAGTTTATATTAAAAAAGGATAAATGCTCATGGTATACTGTATCATATTGATTATCTCTTACTAAATTAGCTTGAGATACTTGAATAAATAATCTAGTGTTATCGTTCATGCATATTTTGCAAGCAGATATAAATTCATTAATATTATTTGTATGAGCAAAAACATTTTGGCATAAAATAACATCGATATTTTTATATTTTTCATTAATGATCGTCGTAATATTTTCATTCAAAAAATCACAATAAATATCATGATTAATACCACTTATTTCAGCCAGATTCTCTGCTGGATCAATACCAACAGTATTCCACCCACCCTTTTTAAAAAAATCTAATTGCGAACCATCATTACATGCAACTTCTATTATTGTTTTTTTACCGGTCTTTTGTATTAAATTATTGATTTTTATGAACAAATTATTGAAATAGTTTAATAATGTATCTGATGTTCCACTTTCATATATATAATTTTTATATAAAATATTTGGACTAATTACGTGTTCTAACTGTAAATGAAAGCAGTTTTGACAAACCATTAAATTCAACGGATACATTTCACAATTAGTCAAATTGTTATGTAAGCTATTTGCTAAAGGCTGTTTTTTTAAATTGAATATTGAAATTATATTTTCATTATCACACACCCTACATTTATTTAATTTCTTACAAGGAAAAACATAATCTAAATATATATCGTTATTTCTATTTTTATTAATAATTATTTTATCATAATTATTTTGTATATCTTTTACTATACTATCAACAGTATCTTCAAACTTAAAATTAAAGTTATTTTTAAATTTTTCACAATTTATTGAAAAATTATAACTACTTGTCTGTAATTTAACATTTGTTATATTTTTTGTTAATTCATCACAATTGATACATTTTACTCCAACTATTTTCGCAACTTTTGTACCAATTATTTCAACTGTGCTATTGAAAGAAGCTAAATTATACATACCGCTATTTTCATTATTTCCTAATTCTATTATTCTACTTATCGCATTACATAAATCACTTAATCCTAAAATAGGTCTTCTTGTTTCTTTTGAAAAAATTTTTACCTCTTTTTCCAATAATGCAATATTAGTCATAGCGTTTATCATAATATCATTTCTAAAATTAGGAGAAAAACCATTAACAGTTCCAAATCTTAATCCAAATATTTTTTTATTCTCTTTTTTAATAATTAACTCAGCATACATATCTAATATTTTCTTACTGAAATCATAATAATTATGAAAATTGTAGTTTTCATTTTTTTCATCAACTACTAAATTTGTTGTATCTCCATATACACTAGATGAACTAGCATAAATAAACATTTGATCTTTATTCATTATCTTGAATATATTTGTTAAATTTTCTATATTGTTTTCTATACTTGAAAATATATTACTAGAACACTTAACACTTGAATTTCCTGATAAAGAAATAATTATATCAAATTTTTCAATGAATTCTTTATTGATATATTTCATATTTTTTTTTATAATTTCTATATCTTTAAAAATATTGTGTTTATAAGTATTCAAATCTATAATGGTAATTTTGTATTTTGTTCTTAGTTTTTTTACAACCATTGAGCCTATATAACCGCAACCTCCTAGTATTAATATTTTTTTCATTATTATTATTTAATATCTTTTAATTTTAATTATTTTAACTCATATTCAAACATGTTACCGTATTCTTTAATTACTTCATCAATCATGTGTGACTCATCCCTTATAGTCACATTCTTTCCAGCTTTAACTAGATTTTTAGCTATCTTTAACTTAGCACTTTCTTCTATAATAGGAATATTACTCCCCTCCTTATAACATATATCTTCAATAACATATTCTTCCTTTCCGTCTTCTAATAATTGGTTTGTTTGAAAGATAGAATGATCCTCATTATATTTTGTTGTTGCTACTAATAAATCACTATTAATGCTAACTGAATCAACTATTTGTTTTAATGCCTTTGTATCTCTAGGAAAACAAGGTCCTCCAAATGAATAACCAGGATTAAAATATTTATTTCCTATACGAGAATCACCTCCTACAGATTTAAGAACTTTCTTTTTATCTGCGCCTAATTTATCACAAACATCTGATATCATATTCGCAAATGATAATTTTGTAGTTATAAATCCATTAATCGAAATTTTTACCATTTCAGCCTCTATTGGTGTTAAAACACAATATCTTGGACTTGTTTCAGCAATATTTTTATAAATTTCTTCTAATTTATTACCTACTTTATCATCCTCTGTTCCAATTAAAATTATATCAGGGTTTCTAAAACCCTTCACTATTTCTCCTTGTGCAATAAATTCAGGATTATAATTTACAGTTGTATTTTCGCAATCTTTAACAAGTAATTTCGCAATATCACGTATATATCCGGGCATTACAGTACAACCTATTATCAAAGTTTTATTTTTTACTTTATGTTTATTAATTTTCAATAATATATTTGATAAAATAGAATGGTCATAAAATCTTTCTCCTCCGCCATTGGGTGTTGGGACGATAATAAAAATTATATCTGAATGATTTAACCCTTCTAGTAAATCAGTAGTAGCATTAAAATTTTTGCTATTTTTTAGTAAATCTTCATATTCTGGTTCTTTTGTTTTAAATGTTTTTTCATTCATTGCCTTCACATAACTTGGAAATATATCTACTCCACAAACATTGAAACCTGCTTTTTCAATCAATAATGCTAACCCCAATCCTAGCCTACCAATACCAACAACTGTAACATTTTTATTAGACATTATATATAATTTATAAACTAGTATTTAAATTATATATAAATTAATTATTTTTTACAGGTTATACATAGATGCCAACCTAAATTAGATTCTAAACAATTAAATAAATTATTAGGCATTGCTTGAAAATAATCTTCTTTTACATATTCATAATTTTTATACTGAGGGATTTTATATGGAAAAATATGAGTTTGTTTTATTGTAATATTTTTGAAATCTTTTAATAAATTATATACTTCATCATTCGTATATACATCTGCAATTGGAACATTTGATTGAGCTTCATATTGGTCTAATCCTTCTTTAATTCTAAAATATTTCCAAGAATTTTTTGCGTATAACATTAATTTGAATGTGCCATCCGGTTTTAATAAACTATATATATTATCAACTGCTTTTTGTGTATCTGGTGTGTGATGTAAAACACCAAAACTATAAATTAAATCATATTTTTTTTCATCTTTGTATGTTTCAATATTTGCATTTACTACACTGCCCTCTAAATTAAACACTTCCAATCTTTTTTTTGCTAATTCTAATGATTTACTTGAAATATCTAATCCCTTATAATTTGCTCCATTTTCTATAAAAGAATGAGCTGCTGTTCCTATACCACAACCAACTTCTAAAACACTTTTATTTCTCCAATTTTTAAAATTAGCAAACTCTAAAATATGTGGTTCAACCAAATATTTTCTTTTTGTTACTTCATTAAAATACTCTTCACTTCCTATATCTTTTGATGAATGTCTAATATTACATGGTCTTTCATCCCAATATTGTTTCACTTGATTAATACTCATTATTATAAATAATTAATTATTATTTAAATAATAATTATAAGTTTATTACTCCCGATTTTATCTTTATTTCTATTATGAAATTACAAACATCTTTCTTAAAATTGGATAAATTCAATTTACGAATAATAACTTAATTGTGTTATAAAATCTCTTTTTCTTCTTGTATAATCGTAAAAATTCTCTCCACGACAATTTTAACTTGTTTTAACTAAATTATAATATTCACCATCTACAAATTTTTTATTTGAAGTATGACTAAACCCATCATTCTGTGGTTTATAGTTTAGGGGTAATACTCTAAAGTCCATACTCATTCTACTCTTACCCGTTTTATTTACTTCATTATAATGCCTACATAAATTTGCATTGAATGATACTATACTATTTTCGTCTGCTTCAATTTTTGTAAATTGATTAAAAGTTGGCATTTTTTCAATTAATATAGACGTCGTATCCTTCATTTCTGTAAATGTATATGTAAAGTTTATCTCACCGAAAGGGTGTCCTAGACTATTATCAGTATGAATTTTCGCAACTGCTACATTATCTGGTAATTGAACTCTAAATGAAGGAAATTTTTGCACTAATGCTTCATTAATACCCAAATACGGTAATATAACATGTACAATTAATTTATCATATAGAGATTGCATTGCTGTACCCTTCTCACTATCCAAATAAGTATAAAATGTCTTATGATACCAAGTTTGTACATCTTTCTTAAACTCTACAAATTTATCATATTTGGGATTATTAAGATGAACTTCACATAAGTCTGAAATATTAAAACACTCTCTTGCAAAAGGTCTAAAATCATAACTAGCATTATCATATTTTACTATATTTACATGCTTTTTACCCAAAACCATTTCTTCTGCAAAATTAAAATTACTCATTTATAATAAACGTTCTCTTTTTTTAAACCAATATTGATTTTTGTATTATTATAATTAATATATTTATACTTGAATAATAACTTAAGTTATTTTTTATCTACTATCTTATCCCAATCAGGTGGGAACATATCTTTCACGTTTTTTTCT
>TARA_B110000285_G_scaffold211335_1_pt1 | contig 12858 bp, 4 predicted proteins | sample TARA_B110000285 | Tara Oceans TARA_B110000285 (sample SAMEA4397756) | marine metagenome | biome: Polar Biome; feature: [SRF] surface water layer (ENVO:00010504); material: water (ENVO:00002006), including particulate matter (ENVO:01000060) such as... | depth 5 m
GAACTAAACAAGGAAAAAAACATTATAGAAGTGATTACGAATTATATGTTAAAACATATTTAGAAACTGTAGATAGAAGTGATTCAGATTATCAAAACCAAGGAGATTTAATCCATGTAATGTATCCATCAGCCCCAATAGGATTAACTTCAGGAACTAATAAAACATTAGGAGCAGATGGATCAACATATTTTGCTTACACTCAATTAGCATTTCCCCTACACGCACTAGGAACAATACTAACAGGTAGCGTAGGTGAAAATCCAGGTATGTTAGCACCAGGTCATGAAATATTACAACCAGGAGCTAGTATAGCTATAAACTTTGACGCTTTAAATGGTAATACTCAAACTAACACAAACGCTTATTGTGATTCAGTTTGGCAAAATACATCATTACAAGGTATACCTACAGGATATGACTCACAATACGGATATGGTGGTTTACAAAAATATGGATGGAATATAACACCTGAATCTGTTAAAGAAAACCCCTTTACACCAATAGAATTTGAAAATACAGTAAATAATATAGTAGAATCAATACTTTGTTTAGATTATGAAGTAACAGAATATACAGATTCTAATGTTTGTATAGATGATGATGGAAACTATATATACCACATATCAAACTTTTATATAGATGATCAAATAGATGTCTCTCAAACTCCTTTTATAAAATACACAGATTATATTACTTATGGTCAGAGTTTAAGTCAACCAATTACTTTATCTCAAACTAGACTTCAAACACAAATAGAGGGCTCAATAGAAGCACTAGAATGTATGTGTGCAGAACCATGTCCTGATACTTTAGTATTAAATAATAATACAACTATTACTATAATAGGTACATCCCTAATAGGCACATTTAATGTTGGGGAAAACATAATACAAACAAATAACACTGCATTAAATGCAAAAATAGTATCCTCAGATCCTACAACATTTACAATAGTAATAGAAATTACAAGTGGAACGGTATCTTTTGAAGGAGATATATCAGGAAACGCTTCAGGAGCCCAATTAACAGCACAATACCCAAATGTAAAAAAGGTAATAGGTACTTCTATAACAGATAATTTTGTACAAGGAGAAATAATAAACCAAACAGGAAACTCAACACTAAATGCTACAATACATCGAGTTTCTCCTCATATAAGTGATGATTTTACTTTATCTATAAACATAATAGCAGGTACTTTAAATAGCACAGGAGATATAACAGGAAATAATGGAGGAATTTTAAGTGGAATAACTAATGTTAGTCCTTTTATAGAATTTGAAATTCCTCAACCACAAGGAGTTTTTGCAAATTATGATGATTTTTTACAATTTATTTCTATTCAAAGTAATGGATTTACTAATATAGATTTAAATACATTAAAATTCCAATTATCTGAACAAGTAATAATAACAGAAACAGTTGAATCATCAGATTGTTCTATAAATGCAGACATATTTGTATTTTATGATCATACTTCAATGGGGGCTACAGCAAGAGAAAATGCTTTTAATGCAATAAATGATTGGGTTTTAGATTTAGAAGCAACTCAAGGATATAGTAAAAATGTTTATCATATACAAACAAATGATGAAAGGTGGGTAAAGTGGGGAAAAGCAGCTATGGAAGGACTTATTAATTATGGGGGAACATTCTATCCCATTGAACCTCATTTAGCTATAGCTGAAGCAGATGCAAATGTAAACGTATACAGTAATACTTTTGCGAGTTCTAATGCTAATTTTTCAACAGTTGGAGTACCAACAGGAGATATTTTAACTATTTGTTATTTAGATGAGGCTGATAGCGCTTACATTTCAGGTTATCAAAGTGGTGCTGATGCATTATCACCACTCTTTGACCCAACAGAACCAAAAGGTGGTTGGCAAACTGACCACACAGCTTACATAGCAGCTTATAACAATTATACAGCAGGAAATATTGCATGTTTCTTTTACCCAACTCCAGCACAAGCAGGTTATTCATCAACTGCTTATTCAGCAACTATGTTAGGAGCTTTAGCAGGAATAACTAGTGGAGATAATAATAATGGATTATTAGCTAATCCTCCCCCTTCAGATCATGGTGGGGCGGGAGCAACGGATTTTAATATATTAAAGACTGAAAACCCATACTTTACACAAGGATATGGAGAATTAGACAAATATGGTTGGGGAACAAATGTAACCTTCCCTACAATGACTTCAGAACAATTATCTACAGATCTTACTCAATTTGTATCTACTTCAGATATATGTGAAGAAACTACAATAACAGAAGAAATAATATCAGTATTATGTGATGGTCCTAGTTCTACCTTACTTAATCCTTATGGAGCTTTTACAGTTCAAGGTTTTTATCAAAATAGCCAAATAAATTCAACTTCAACTGTAAATCAATATAATGAAGATTCTGCTTATTATACAAGTTGGGATAGTTTTATATCTACAAAACTACAAGAACAAGGATTAGCAGGAGATCCTTTTTATAATAATGGAGGAGCTAATATATCAAATTATACAACATTTGAACAAGTAAATAATTCAGTTGAAATAGGAAGTACAACTCCTTTATCAACAACAACTACAACTTATCCTCTTGTTAATACCTTTAATCAATCTATATATAATAATTCAGGATTAAACACAAATATAACAACTTATAATTTAGAAGACCAAGTAAATGAAATACAAAACATATCTGGAGACACATCCACAGTTTCCCAATATGTCCCTCTTAATAATTATTGGTTTAATTATTTAGGAGTAGATAACACTACACCCCCCTATAATTCATGTATAGGAACTAATTTACCTACTATTGGTGCTTATGCTAATATAACAAGTGTATCTTTTAATGCTACTGGTTTAAACCAAAGTTGGAGTTCAGCTACAGGTACTTATAATACTTGGGGAGAACTTATAGATGCTTTAAATAATTCTCAAACATTTACAACTACAACACCAGGAAGTTCAACAACAACATATTCTTTAGATACACAATCATTGTGTTATACAGGTACAGACACATTATTAGTTGGAAATAGTGGTGCTACTGTTAATGCTACTGATGAGATAATACCTCAAGGCTCTACAGTTTCAGGAATTACTACAGATCAACTAGATTATATAAAAACAAATGACCCTAGTGGTAATTTTGATGGTTATTATTTTACAGATACTTCTACAGGATATACAGGGACAAATTGTGATGATACAAATAGATATATAAATCATATATCACTATCACACCCAGGTTTAGACCCGGGGGGCAATTATCCAGGATTTAATGCTTTTGCGTCTGGGTTTTTTGCATCTATGCAATCATTCCAACAATCATATTCACTGCCTTATACCTCATGGGATAGTTTTATAGCAGCTTTAAACGTATCTTGTGCTGCTAATGGGTTACAACCTCAGTTTTTTAATAATTTTTCTTTGCAAAATGTAGTAGACAAAATGAATAATTTTGCAGTTGCTCATCCAGGGTATGAAGGAGAAGCACCAAAATATGATATCCTAATTGCTACAAATGCTTGTAACTGTATAGCAACAACAACATCAGGTCCTTCATCAACAACAACAACAATAGGAGATGATTTTGATTATCTTTCTACAGTAAATACTATAAATACATTTTTTAATGAAAGTCAGATTCAGCATTTAACTATAAATTATGACACAGCAACTTGTAGTGATGTAGCAGGACCTCCTGTAACAACTACAGAAACAGAAGTAGTTCCAGGTTATTTTATACCTTTAGTAGGAGAAATAGATGGTGGTGCTTGTGAATGTACTTCAGGAACAACAGGAGGAGATCCTTTATTTGGAGATATAGAATATGAATCTTGTATTTGTTGTCCTGAATCTTCTTCTATAGAGTATGGATGTAAGATAGGAGGAGAAGTAAGCAGTAGTAAATGTGAATGCACAGGACCCATATCAACAACAACTATAACAGAAATTCCAGGAGAAGAACTACAAATTATACCTTCAAGTTCAGGTAAATTTATAGAGTTTAGAATAAAACCCCATAGATTAGACAAACCACAAATAACTCCCATTGAAGATTGTTGTGATGAAAAAATAACAGCTATTACATCTTCTCATTTATTTAGTTTATATAATGCTACACACCCAGAAGTAACTCCTCATTTAGTACTAACACCTTATAGTGGTAGTAGTATTTCTTCATCAGGAGATTATAGAAATTGGGGTAGTTTAGAATTATATAAAAACGGAAACATAGTAGCGAGTTCTAGATTATTTCCTGCTTATAATGGTGAATTTTGGAATGTATTTATAGGGACTGAAGGACAACACCAAAGTAGTTCAGAAGTATACTTTGGGGCATATCAATCAAATTTCTTAGGACATATTACCCACTTAACAGCCTCAGCTACTTTTACAGAATTAGAAAGAGCACAATCTTTTGGAGATGCAGCTCATAATTACTTAAATAATACATACCCTGCAGAAACAGCTTATTTTGGAGGAACACCAACAACTAATAATTCTTCTTTAGGAAGTGTAAATGCATTTTTCTATACAGGATCTTTACAAGAAATAAAATACCACACAACAGAATTTTTAAAACATGATATTCTAAATAAACACGCTTTAGATCCTTTTCAATATGCAGGAAATACAGTAAGTTCTTCTTGGGAAAATGTATTATTAAGATTACCCTTAGGTAGTAATAATATAATTGATTCATCTTCTTATAATAATAATAACACAGATATTATAAGAAACTTTAATCCACACCCTTTAACTGAAATATATCCATCATCAAGTATATCAAGTTCAATAACAAATCAAGCCTTTGAACCTGTATATGAAATTCATCGCCATTTAACCCCAGACACAGTAGGTATTTCAACTACAAGTGAAAAAGTCAGAATAGATTCAGGATCAGTAGACAGTAGCATATTATCTTTTAATATAAAAGCTGAAAACTCAACATTAGATAGACAAGCTTTAGATTATAATGATTTAGGAGTATTTTTCTCTCCACAAAAAGAAATAAATGAAGATATAGTTTATACCTTAGGGGCTTTTAGAATGGACGATTATATAGGAGATCCTAAACACCAAAGACTAACAGAATATCCTGATTTAACAGAATTAAAATTAACATATTTTCAAAAATATTTAAATAGTCACAGACAAAATATTTGGGATTATGTAAAATTAATCCAATATATAGATCATACTCTATTTAAAGTAATAGAACAATGGGTACCCGCAAAAGCTAATTTAAAAACAGGATTATTAATTGAACCACATTATTTAGAAAGAACTAAATTTGCAAGACAAATTCCTACAATTGAAAGATTAGAAAAATCTGCATCTTTAAACGCTTTACCACTACCAGAGGGAGAAGTTAAACATTATGAAGCATGTTTAAATATTAGTGATTTAAATAATGAAAATTATTATCAATGGGTAGGGTCTCTAACAGCAAGTGATAATTTATATATGAGTCAAAGTAAATATGCTTCGGATGAATGTAATCCTTATATTACTATGTATGATAATTTTGATCCTTTATATGGTAATTTTGTAAATTGTAAAACTAGTACAGAATATTATTATGTAGTTAAACCTTATAATGTAAATATACCTATACAACAAGTACTACCTAATTTAAATAATGTATCTCCAAGTAGACCTGTAAGTACTAAAGGTTATATACAAGCATTAGGAAATGCACAAGCACAAGCAGGTGTAACATCAACTATATCTTCCCCAAGTGTGGGAGGAACAGGAGGAGGAGGATATTCTGCATAATAATATGAGTCTTTTTAATAAAATATATATGTATATAAAACAAACAGATAATGTCAAATCATAATTTATGGAATAATAGTTGGGGAAGTCAAACTAACCGTGAATCAAACCCCACATCACAGTGGAGTTGGAACCAAAAAACTTTAATATGGGAATATTATGGTCCCCCTGAATCTAATTCTCCAGTATCTCCACCAAGTATCCCCCCAACTACTATTTATAAAGAAGATGATGTAGATTGTGATCCTGTAGGAGGAGTTTTTAGTTCTAATGACCCCTCAGAACCAATAACTAGTACTGCAGCTTCTCCAGGAATAGGTCTTGGTAGGCCAAATATTCCTAATATTCCTTCAGCTCAACCATCTCCTCCTGTAAGTACTAACCCAATACCTGCTAAAGTAGGAGGTAAAATGTATAATGTATGTTTTGATGATGCTTTATTAAATCAAAAAGGATGGACAAGATCAAGATGGGAAGGAAGTAAATTACAAAGTCTATATTACAATGAATATACAGGTGAAATGGAAGAAGGAAAGCCCTTAGGTCCATCTACCTCAAAAGATGTTGAAAATTTTATAGATGGATTACATTTTTTAATTACGGGTTCTGTTAGCCCCACAGGAAGTTATAAAAGAACAATAGGAGATCCTTTTGAAAAACCTCCACAAAGTGGAATTACTTTAATTTTAGAGAATGTTTATGTAAAGTCAACTCAATGGCAAACTGAATTTAGATCAGATCTTTCAGCAGCTGAAAAATACCCACCAAAACACCCTAATGGGGTTGATGGTGCGGGTAAAGCAGCATTATATGTATCAGGTTCTCCTAATTTTGGTAAAAAATTTCCAAATGCACCCTTTGGTCCTCCTGTAATGGATATTCCTTCAATTCCTACTACTTTTTATAAAACAAATGAAACTGAAGTAAAAGATGATGCTACATCATTAATAAATAACCATTTAGTACCTCAACCTTTAAAACTACACACAGCAGGAATAATAGGAAATACCGGAACTCACGGAGAAGAAAATCTATATCAAGTTTCTCCTATTAATTTTACTCATGATGGTTCTTTAGCAACAGAACATGCTATAAAATTTGTATCTAGATCTTATAACTATCTAGATGGAGGAGGTAACGTATTACCTGAAGCAAATTGGACATGGACAGATACATCAATTACTCAATCATCAATAATTCCAAGAAGAGAAAGATCAGGAGATATAACTTATGGAAAAGAACCTGTTATTTCTACTTTTTCAAATGCTTTATTTTTTGGTACTACAACATTAGGACATGAAGAAAGTGAGCTTTATCCAGGTCCAGGACCTGATTTTTCTTTTATAAAATTAGAAAAAGCATTTATTTTTGATTCAGATACAGATGAATTTTTTATCCAAGAAATAAAAAGAAAAGGCGATAATGTAGGATTTGAAAAATTAATGCAATCAACATTTCCTTGGGCTTCTACTTTTAAATTAAGATTATTAGATTATGAACATCCTAATAATTTAAAAACAGAATATGGAGTACATTGGAATAAAGGATATTTTTCTAAAGTAGCATCTTATACTACAGAATCATCTCATCACCAACCACAAGGACATTTTCCAGGAACAGGAACAGGATTTGATATTCCTTCTTGGTTAACTAACACGGGAAATAGTGGTAATATAGAAATTCAAACATCTTCAATTCATAATGCCGGCATTATAATAGAAGGATCTCCTAATTGTGCTTTAGGTGTAGAAGCAAATGGAGGGGGAGGTTTTTATTATCTAGCATCAGATAAAGGAGGGGGTGATGGAGCAATGTTGTATGGAAGTTTTAAATCAGCAGGTATGGGATTTGGATCAGAAATGGCAGATTTTCCAAAACACCCCACACCATCAAGTGCAGGAAGTTTTATTGTGGGTCCAGGATATGGTTCTTTTATGGGCACTGATCCTTTTCCTAGTGGAATGAGATATTATGAAAGTCAATTTCAACCTATTGGAGAACCATTATCAAAAATGAATCAATACAGGACAAATGGTGGTGGTGGTGGAGATGTACCTCTATCAGGAAGAGTATTATCAGGTACTTTTGAAATAAACAAATCAAACCCCTCTATTAATTGGTGGTTTGAACAAGGAGGACAAAAAGATATATATTGGGTATCAGAAAGCAGGGCAGGGGATGTATCTGCAAGTTTAAAAACATTCATGGATGATTGTTATAAACAAGATGCTTTACATATTATTACTTATAACAAAGCTAAAAATACAGATAAAACTTTTGGTAATGGATTTGAAAGATTTGATCATTCTTTTAGATTAACTCCCGGAAATAATGCAATTCCTGGATATTCAGGAACAGCAGCAGCTAATTATTTAGATGCAGTACCGGGAGATGATGTGAATTCGGCATATAGTTTTTATAGAAAATTTACTCGTCCTTTAGTTACTTTTGGTAGTACTTTATTTAGTGATTATACAAAAGTAGGAGTATTAGGAGCTCATACAACATCATCACATAATCTTTATATTAGGGATTATGATTATAGTCCAGAAGCCATACAGAATGGTACTATAAAAACAGGACCTGGTCCTGTAGGAGGAATTACAATGTATGGAATAAACCCTCCTAGATTTTTAAATGGTGTACCTTATGTACATTGTAGTGATATGGATGGGTATTACCAAGATGCAAATAATTCAAATGCTAATGTTTTTAATTCTATTTCAGCATACACAGGTTACATGTATGCCAATAATTGGACTTATGCTACTATTGATGGGATTAATTTTCCAGAAAGAAAAGGATGGCCTACATTAAATACTTGGGTTATTTCAAAAGAAGAAAAAAGACCTAATGTTATATTAACAGATTTAAATAAACAATTAGACTTACCTGATGGCGAGGGGTCAAAAGGTTTTATACTTATACCCGATAACCTTAATCCACGTATAAAAGCTAATTTAGATTATTACTTAAAAAAATCAGGTTTAATAGGAGTTGCCCCTAGGTTTAAAGATAAAACAATAAAGAAAAATGCTTATTTACCTACTAAACTAGATAAAAGAAATAGAGGTTGGTTTTGGAGATTTAAGAAAAAATTAAAAACAAAGTACAAAAAATAAAAGTTAATAAGAAATAAAAAAATTTTATATTTATAACAAATAATAATAACAATGGGATATTTAGATAATACAAAAATAATAGTAGACGCAGTTTTAACAAAGAGGGGTAGAGAATTATTAGCAAGAAATGATGGTTCTTTTAGAATTACACAATTTGCATTAGCAGATGATGAAATAGATTATTCTTTATGGAATGAAAACCACCCAAATGGATCTCAATTCTCAGGTGAGGCAATTGAAAATGGTACTTTACTAGAAGCATTTCCTGATGAAAATAATATTATGATTCATAAGTTAGTTACATTACCCCGAGGTACTACTAAATTACCTATCGTAACTGCTAATATAAGTAAAATTCAATTATCTCTTGGTTCAAACACAAATGTTAACCCTACTACACTTAATTTTGGTGGTCAAGCAAATCTTAAAGAACCTGATGGATATATGGCTACAATTGCTGATAGAAGATTATTACAAGCTTTTGTAGGGGTTGGAGCAAAAGGTAAAGTATCTAAACGTAGACCATTTAGTGATTCAGCATTAAGTGAAACTATTAAAGGAACATCATTTAGTTTAACCTCTATTAATAGTACTTCATTATTTGGGTCTAATACAAAATTAACAACTACAATAACAATAGAAGGTATTAACTCAGGAGCTAGAACAACTATTCCAGTTGAAATTTCAAAAGAAGTAATAGCAACTAGAGGAACACAAGGTGAAACGGGAGTATTCCTTAAATAATAAATAAAAAAAAGAATGTCAACAATAATAAGATATAATTCAGAAGATATAGTATTAGATACTAAAAAAATATCAACATCAACTTGGGCTGATAATAATAATAATTTAGGAACAGCTTTTACTTCCTCTATGCAAGCAGACCAATCTTTATCAACATCTCAAGGTAATTTCTTTGTAGATATTTATAATATGCATACAGGATCTATTTCCTCCTCTAAAGAATATTCAATAGCTTATGGACATAAAAGGGGTTCAGGATCTGAGGATTTTACAAATGATACAGGTTCTTTTGGATATAATGCTACTAAATGGAATTATCACCATTATAGACAATTGGTTTTTGGAGATGAATTACAAGAATTTACTTTTGATGATCATACTCCTGATGATATATGGGTTTTAAATGTAGAAAGAAAAAATTATAAACAAAATCTAAAAACAGGAACACTTAATCTTTTCGTAGGATCTAATGATGGAGGGGTTTCTATTATTCAGTTAACAGATGATAGTGTTACAAAAACAGGGTCAGCTGTAATGACTATGTGTGGTAGACAATATAATTTAGTTTCAGGCTCTAGTGGTCAAATGGCTTTTAATTCAGTTAAAGCAAGTATTGGTAATGAAAAAAGTGGTTCTTATGGTTTCTTTTATCCTGATGCTGGTTTTATAATTTTAAATCCTGATGCTTTAGCACAAACTTTAGGAGGAACAGGTCCAAGTAATCTTTTTAATTTACAATCAAATAAAACTACTAACAGTAATGGGTTTAATATTCAAAAAATGCACAACTGTATTAAATTTGCAGCTAATTTTATTTTAGATAGTGAAGAAAAAGTAACATCTCAATATTACTTTACAAGAATAAAAAATAGTGAATTTAATTATACTACCAATCCATCATTTATAGATACTCAAGGAAATATAAGATTTGATTCTATGGCAGACCAACCAACAGTATTTATAACTACGGTAGGGCTGTATAGTGATGGTGGAGATTTATTAGCTGTAGCTAAATTAAGTAAACCTTTAGCTAAAGACTTTACAAAAGAAAGCTTAATAAAAGTAAAAATTGATTACTAAAAATGATATCCGATGTTTGTATACAAAGAATTAAAGGCATCAGATGTAGCAGTTGTACCCTTTAATGCCCATAAACAATACGTTTTTGATTTAAAAGGACACTCAGATTCTTTAAACCATATATATTTTATAACACATTCATGGGCACAAAGACCTATAGAAAAATATAGCGCAGCTAATTGTGGTCATCGTCAATTAGAACATTTATTTTATGGAAGGTATCCCTTAAATATAGCTGATAAATTTGGAAATGCTAATTATATACACCAACATAGAGAATTAGGAGAAGAAATATACACTTATTCTATACCACAGAATACTTTTGGGGTGCAAATAAAACCTAAATCTTTAGAAATAGAAACAACAACTATAGTAGAAGATTTTAGAACAAAAACAGACATAAATAACAATAATACACTTTCTCTAACAGCAAGATTTATTGATGATGGGATAGGAAATATATGGCATTTAGAAAGTAATGTAGGATCAGGTTCCCAAGCATTTACAAAAGAAAATTTTCCTAATCCTATAACCTATAACCATAAAGAAATATATAATGATGATAGAATATTTTATTTAAATCCTATAAATGGTTATAAATTATTAGATTTAGAAAGGGATGAACATAGTAATAAAATAGTTAGAAGAACTACACACTCTATTTCTTACACCCCCATTTCTAGTTCGGAATTATTAGTTTCAACACTGCCTGAATTTGCCCCCTCAACCGCTATGGGGGCACCACATCGTCATAAAGTATCTGCTTATAATAAAGAAGATGTATATGAAGATAGTTATTATCATGGATTAGTAGATTATAATAATATTAGATTTTCTAAATATCAATATTTTCCTAATTATCGTAATATTCCCCCATCAAATGATGATTTAAACCAAAATCTAGACCTACAGTATGTAACTTTTCCCCATACTACTTTTATGGATTTTCATCACCAAACTCCTCACCATTTAAATGTAAAAAAAAGAAACCAAAACCATAGGGGAGGTAGTTATCTTAAATCTCCTAATAATGAAAAGTTTCATTTTAATCCCGGAGATAATTTTGCAATAAATTTTAATTTAAAACCAGTACCATATAATGAAGGCCCCACAGCTAATATTATCCCTGAATCAGAACTTCATATTATAGGTAAAAGCACAACAAAAACAGTAATAGCATCTTCATTAGAAGGAAATACAGGAGTATCTTTAAAATTAAATATATCAGGAGCTAACCAAGAAGTAGAAATGCCTTCAGAACCACAATATCCTTTTGAAGTGTTTCTATCAGCTTCTTCAAATTCTGAAACATTACCACCTTCTGAAAAAAGATCATCTACAACTTTAACAACAGAATACCATTCTTTAAATTTTAGAAGAAGTGACGGAAATAATATAACTACTGTATCTACTGGAACCATAAATTGTCATCCTGATTCTGGATCTATATATAATATAACTTGTCAATATTCAAGTTCAGAATTAAGTATATGGGTTGATGGGATAAAACAAAATTCAGTAATAGAAACAGTATCAGAAGGTACAATATGTGGTAAAGAATTAGGTTTAACTCAAAATAACGCAAACATATATATAGGGTGCCAGGGGGGTATTAAAAATTTCTTTACAGGTTCGTTACAAAATATATCAATGTATTCTAGGGCTTTAAAAGAAAAAGAAATAATAGAACACAATTTTGAATCAAAATATATAGGAACCCCAGTAGTAGGTAACATATTTTATAGTACAGGATTAATTACTATTAATAATCCTTATTATTTTAATCATTTTAAACATTCTGATATTACTTCTTCAATTCGTTATAAAAATACTATGCCTTTAGTAGAAAATGAATATCAATGTACCCTTGATGAACATGAATTTAATTATACTAATAATGTATCTACAAGATGTATAACTAACGAAAGTCATGAACATTTAGCTAACTTTGCAACAGGTTCACTTTGGAATCCTTATATTACAACTATAGGTTTATATAATGAAGATTATGAATTATTAGTAGTAGGAAAATTAGGACAACCTGTTCGTGTAAGTGATGAAACAGATTCTACTTTCGTACTTCGCTGGGATACCTAAAATAGCCTTCGTACATTTAA
>TARA_B110000285_G_C15142721_1_pt1 | contig 12821 bp, 8 predicted proteins | sample TARA_B110000285 | Tara Oceans TARA_B110000285 (sample SAMEA4397756) | marine metagenome | biome: Polar Biome; feature: [SRF] surface water layer (ENVO:00010504); material: water (ENVO:00002006), including particulate matter (ENVO:01000060) such as... | depth 5 m
CCCATTTTCATGTTATTTTTTGACATAAATGCACCTATTTTTTTTTGAAGCTCTACATCTCTTTTTTTCATGTTATTATCTTCAAAGGCTGTAAATCCCTGATCTAACATAAATCTTAATTGGTCTAAAGGATCTGAACCCGCATGATGTTTAAACATTCCAATGTGAGGGGCATAATTCAAATTAAACTTATGTTTTTTGATTTTAATTTGATTAGAAAATCCTGAACTAAATGATAAAACACCTGCTGATGCTAGAGACGAATTAAGTATAAAATTTCTTCTTTCCATAACTGCTTATTTAAGTTTTAATCATTCCAATACTCATCTTGTTCTTTTAAAGATGGGGTGATTTTGGGTCTAATTACACGGAATCCTACAAATTGTGCATCAGTATGCCACCAAAGACTTCTTGGAATTTGAGGATCTTGTTTTTTCCATTTTTTAGATGAAGCTTGTCTCGAAGCGCTTCTTAGTCTATAACTTGAACTCATCCAAGATCCTCCCCTTACTACTCTAGGATATAATTTATTTGGTTTTTCATATGGATTAGCAATACTTTTATTTAAATACTTGTAATATACTTTTGGGTTATATTGATCTAAGGTCCATTCTGAAACATTACCATGCATATCATAAAGCCCCCATTTGTTTGGCTTCTTCGTTCCTACTTTATGGTACCTCTCTTCACTATTTTCTTTATACCAAGCATATTGTTTTAATAATTCTGGGTTTTCTCCAAATGAATAAGCTGTTTTAGAATTTGCTCTACAAGCGTATTCCCACTCTGCTTCAGTTGGGAGTCTATAAAAACTACCAGTCATAGCAGAAAGCCATTTACAAAACCTTTTAGCAGCAAGTTGAGTCATGGATATTGCTGGATAACCATCGGTTCCCATTCCAAAACTCATTTCAACATAAGGAGTTGTCGCTCCAGAAACTCCATCGACATCTAGATTAACTTCATTGTTTGAATCAAAACCAGGTTGAATTTTATCAATGGTTCGCCTCATGAAAAGGTGATACAAATCCCAAGTAGTTTCGTACTTAGCCATCCAAAAAGAATCAACTTCAACGCTATGACGAGGGCCTTCATCAGCTAATCTACTTTTTTCTGAATTTGGACTTCCCATTAAAAAATTTCCTCCTGTAATTGGAACCATTTCTAAATTATAATCTTTTCCAGCTATTATTTGATTGTAAGAACTGAAATTATTCTGTCCGTAACTTATATTTATAAAAAAAATTAGTTGTAATACTTTTTTCATTGGTTTAAATATAAGTATACCTTTTATTCGATTTATGGGTATTTTAATTCATTTTAAGGACTATAACATTCATGAAAATGAAATGACTTAAAAATCTCTATAAGGAGCATCTAAAAATTTATTAGCTTTTTCCTCTTTAAATCTTGCTGTATTGTTATCCCAATGAAGTTTTTTTCCAGGAAATCTTCCGGCAATGACTCCAAGCAAAATAGTTTCAGTCAGTCTAGCTGAATAAGAAAATGGCGAAGAACATTTATCTTTCCCTAAACAAGCATCAACAAATTGATGATAATGAAGATGTGATTCACCCGCATAATTTCTAATAGGTTTATTTGTTATCTTACCTGATTCTTCTAGAGATGACAGATCCAGCTCTTTATATTCTCCATTTACAATTAATCTTGGTAATTCCATAAAGTGAGGGAGCAGAAGTCTACCTTTTTCTCCAATAAACATAGCCCCTTGAAGAGGTAATTTTTCATTATTTGGGAGCTTTAAATTTTTATGAATTTTTGGAGCTCCTGATCCATCATTCCATATCCATTTAAAAGATTCAGTTGTGTATCTCGTTCCTGGGAATTCATAAGTTACAGTATTATTTTCAGGAAATCCGAATTCATTAGGTTTTCTACAGTTGTTTTTAATAGTTAAAGGGACGTCTAATTCCAAAGCATTATAAGGCGTATCAAAAATATGGACTCCCATATCACCAAGAGTTCCACACCCAAAATCTACTAATTTTCTCCAGTTAGCAGGATGATAAACTTTGTCTTTATAAGAACGCTTTGAGGCGGTGCCAAGCCATAAATTCCAATCTAAATTTTCAGGCACAGAATCAATACCTTGAGGCTTAGGGCCGTCATAACCCCAATTTTTCGGAGACCAAGCTCTTACAGAGCTTATTTTCCCAATTATACCTGACTGAATTAACAAAGTAGCTAACTTATAATCATAAAATGAGTGAACTTGAATTCCCATTTGAGTAACAAGATTTTTTTCTTCAGCAAGTTTTCGCATTGCTCTAGCTTCACTTACGTGATGTGTTAATGGCTTTTGACAGTAAACAGATTTGTTCATTTCCATAGCCATCATTGAAGCAGGAGCGTGAGTATGATCAGGGGTGGATATTATAACTGCATCAATAGAATCGCTTATTTCTTTAAACATTAACCTGTAATCACTATATAATTTAGCTTTAGGATGTAATTTACTTGCGGAACTTAAAGCTATGGAATCTACATCACAAAGAGCTACAACATCTACTGATTTATGAGACGATATATCATTTAGATCAGCTGCGCCCATGCCTCCAATCCCTATGTGAGCTGTCCTTAATCTTCCATTTTTTGAAGAAGCCCAAAGAGAGGTTGGTAAAATACTTATAGAGGCCAAAGCTGCAGATGATTTGATAAAATTTCTTCTTGTTTTACTGTCCATGATAAATATACTGTTTAAATAAAGTTAATTAAAAAACTATTTAATTATAAAATAAAAAAGACCAAATAATTTATATTAATTATTAGTGCGTGAAAAACAACTATTAATCGTGGTCTTTATCTGGCATAATTCTTATGTATTCATTGGGTAATGATTTTGTTAGTTTTAAATTAACTTCTCGAACTCTCTTCAAGTCTAATTTCATAATTTTTCTGTCATAAGTCATCAACCCGTTAACTTCTCCTTCAACGTCTGTTATTTGAGTATAAATAGCGCCGGAAAAACCCAATCGAACCATTTTATACAATTGGTTAGCAAAGTTTACATATTGATCTGTAGCATCTTTAGAGTTGTTATACCTTAAATATCCCCAATTTTTATTTTTTTGCCATAAATGTCCATCTATTGCAAGACCAATTCCTCCATATTCACCCAATACGTTCGTCCTCTCAGGATCATAAAATTTCATTTTTGGTTCTGGATAGTTATGGATGTCCGTAACATCTCCAACTCTATAATAATTACCTCCACTTGCAGCATTCACTAATCTTGAAGGATCAAAGGCTTTAGTCCATTCACTAATTTCTTCTGTCTGAAATTGTCCCCATGATTCATTAAATAGAACCCAACAAACTATTGATGGGTTAGAATAAAGGAAATTCATAATTTCTTTCCATTCATTTTTAAAATTCATTGCTGATTCATTTGAGGGAATAAATTCATCTCCATTGAAAAATTTATCAGACTGCCATTCAGAGGAGTTTATTTTTTCGCCATTAGGCATATCCTGCCATACAAGTATCCCTAGTTTATCAGCATGATAATACCATCTTGCAGGCTCTACTTTAACATGTTTTCTTATCATATTAAACCCTAGATCTTTTGTTTTAATAATATCAAACTTTAATGCTTCATCAGTTGGGGCTGTATATAAGCCATCTGGCCACCAACCTTGATCTAAAGTGCCAAACTGGAAATAATCTTTATTGTTAAGTTGCATTCGAAGTGTCCCGTTTACATCTTTATTTATAGATATTTTACGCATTCCAGCATAAGACTCCACCACATCTATCACTTTACCTTTTGAAATTAATTTAATGTTTAGTTCATATAAAAAAGGTGATTCAGGGCTCCATAATTTTGGATTATTTATTGGAACTTTTATTTCTGAGTTATATCTGACTTTAACTTTGGATAAAATTTTACCATCTTCATTTATAATTATTTCTAAAAAATCATCTTTAGAATCATAAGAAGTCACGGCTTTAATACTAATGTTTTCATTATCTATATCTGGAATGATATGGATTTTAGAAATATACTTCTTGTTAACAGGCTCAAGCCAGACTGTTTGCCATATCCCTGAGACAGGTGTGTACCATATTCCTCTGGGGCTTTTAATTTGCTTTCCTCTGGGTTGAAATCCATCATCAGTAGGGTCCCAAACTTTAAGTTCAATTTTTTGCATTTTTCCTTTATTAAGAAAAGGGGTTATATTGAACGAAAAAGGATCAAATCCTCCTTTATGAATACCGACTTTTTTATCATTTATCCATAATTCCGATTTCCAATCTACAGCTCCAAAATGAAGAATAATTTGCTTTTTTTTCCATTTTCTTGGAATACTAAAATTATGATAATACCATAATTCGTTGTTTTCGCTAATTCTCTTTTGAACGCCTGAAAGGCTAGACTCAATTGAAAACGGAACTAAAATTTTCCCATCAAAAGATTTAGGTTTGGACATCCCTTTTCCAGTTATTGAATAATCCCAAAGTCCATTTAAATTTTTCCAATCTTTTCTAACCAATAAGGGACGAGGGTATTCTTTTAAAACATTTTCTGGGTCAATATTATCTGCCCATTTTGTTTTTATATTATCCCCAGCTGGCTTCCATTGTGAATGAAGGTTGAAAGTGGTGAAGAAAACTATAATTATTATTATTTTTTTCATCTATTAACTATTTCATAATCATATGTTAGAACATCATTCTAAGTTAAAATAATATTGATATAAATAATCGAATTAGAATAAGAGTTTTTTTTCAAATAACTCCATTCTTAATATAATTGTTTGTTTACAATGATAATTACCGCTAAATTTAACTGAACTTTTTTTAAAACATTAATAAATGAACTCAAATAGTAATAAATCTAGAAGAAAGTTTTTGAAAAAATCTATTGTAATTCCTTCAATATTTATTGTTCCTAGACATGTTTTAGGTGGGACAGGTTATACCTCTCCAAGTGATAAATTAAATATTGCTGGAATAGGAGTAAGAAAATGGGGAATGGGATCTGGAAATTTATCTCAATGTGAAAGCGAAAACATAGTGGCTCTTTGTGATGTAGATTATAAAAGCTCTATTCCTACTTTTAATAAATATCCTAAAGCAAAAGTCTATAAAGATTTTAGAATAATGTTAGAAAATCAAACAGATATAGATGCAGTTGTTGTAGCAACCCCTGACCATAATCATGCAGTAATAACAATGATGGCTATGAAAATGGGTAAGCATGTTTATTGTCAAAAGCCTTTAACTCATACCGTTTATGAAGCAAGAGTTATTACAGAGGCTGCTAGAAAATATAAAGTACAAACCCAAATGGGTAACCAAGGCAGGTCTTCCGATGAAATAAGAAAATTAAAAGAATGGGTCGACGATGGCGCTATTGGTCCTGTTAGAGAATTATATGCTTGGACTGATCGACCAATAGGTGGAAATGCATGGGACACTTTTGCTGTTAAAGCTAAGTCTGAAGAAAAACCTCCAATTCCCGATGGCTTAGATTGGGATTTATGGTTAGGTCCTGCGAAATATAGAGATTACCATCCAGACTATCATCCATTAACATGGAGGGCTTGGATAGATTTTGGAACTGGATCAATGGGTGATATGGGTTGTCATATATTAGACCCTGCATTTTACGCATTAGAACTTGGTGCACCTTCTGAAATTCAAGCAACATCAACTCATTACATTCCAGAAATTGAGTCACAAACTTATCCATCAGCTTCAATTGTTAGAATGAAATTTCCAAAAAGAGGAAACCATCCAGAACTAAAGCTAACATGGTCAGACGGAAGAATTCAACCTCCTGTTCCAGATGAATTTGCAAATGGCGAGAAATTTACTTTAAGTGGTGCAATGCTTATTGGAGACAATGGTAAAATCACTCATGACTCTCATGGTGCTAGCGGAGTTAAGATTATTCCTGAGGAAAAAATGTTAGAATACAATCAGCCAAAACCATATATTCCAAGAGTTAATACTTCACATGAGAAAGATTGGATCAGGGCTTGTAAAGATGGTAGTCCTGCTAGTTCCTCATTTGAGTATGGAGGGCCACTTACAGAAATGGCTCTACTTGGAATGATTGCTATTCGTTGTAAAAATGAAAAATTATTATGGGACTCCAAAAATTTAAGATTTACAAATAATGAAAAGGCAAACAGTTTATTACATAAAGAATACCGAAAAGGTTGGAGTTTATAGATCTGTTTTTTAGAAGTCGATAAGTATTGTGACTCTAAGTGCTTATTGGCTTTTTTAATTTTAGATATAATATATTTAATCGCAAAAGTGATAAAAATTATTATTGCATATGAAAAAGCAATGTAGGCTATCATTCCAAACGGCAAATGAAGTCCTTCCTTAAATAACCCAAGTCAAAACCATGAGAATAAATATATAAGGGAGAGACACCTATTATAAGAACATAAAATCCTATTTTAAATGCTTGTTCATTTGGAATAATTAAGGAAACATAACTAATTTCAAAGCTATTATAGCTGCAATGAATAGAAAAATTTTAAACAAAATATCTATCCAATATCTAAACACCTTCTCTTTTCTTTTCATTAACTCAAATATAATTAAAAGAGTCTTAATTCAGTGACATATGGACAAATCACAATTTTCTTATTTTAATATTTTTAAACCACAAAGAACTTCCATGATCTTGAAAACCAATAAAACCAGAAGAAAACTTCCCATAATCAGGAGCATTTTTCCATTTTCCGGAGTTTCTTTTTTCATACCATTCTTCAGACCAAGGAACAAATGAGAGAACTTTTTCACCATTAAGCCAATGTTCAACTTTTTCCTTAGTAAAAATAATTTTTGCAGAATTCCACTCACCCGCAGGGTTTAATGATTTTTTTGTTGGTTCTGCAGTATGCATTGCATAGTCAGCAGCAGTTTGTTGCCAATCCTGAAGTTTTTCAGGCTCAACAGATCCAAACTGTTCGTTGTATGATTTTAAATCATGGATTTCAGCATAATTTATATCATCAATTAATTGGTATTCAGGAGACATTTCAGGTGGCCCTCCATACCCTTCTTTTATATGATAAAAAATACCGCTATTACCTCCTACTGGAATTTTCCATTCGACATAAAATTCAAAATTATCAAATTCTTCTTTTCCGTAAATAATATCTTTTCCTCCTTTATAATTTTGTTCGAGTTCAAGTTCTGTGTCAAATATTAACATTCCATCTTTAGCTGTCCACCCAGGGGGCATTAATTGAGAATTATATCCACGCCACCCATCCATAGTTTCACCATCGAATAGGCTTATCCATTCGTTTTCAGAATTTGAAGATTGAGATCCAAATACAATAATAACATATCCCGCTATTAGTATAGTTGCAAAAAGTAATATTTTTTTTTTCATAAAATAAATTTAAGTTATAATTTCAAGAGGTTTTGTTTTTGTCCAGTTTCCTCTTGTAAAATCTGGAAATTGTTGAGGCATTCCTCCCTCTAATATTGATTCCCCACTTAATGGAGTGACTGCACTCCAAAAGCACCCTTCATATACATTTTGATCTAAAGCTAAGCCATTTTTTAAACACTCAATTATTCTATATCTCATAATCCCATCCATTCCTCCATGACCACTGTTTTTTGTTTCTTGATTTAGTCTTTTATATAAAGGATGATCATATTTTTCATATAACATTTCTAATTTATCTCCTTGAATCCATGAGTGATGATCTTTGGATGCTCCTTCAAATCCACCTTCTAATGCTATTCTAGTTGGAAAGCCAGCTAATGTTCCTTTTGTACCTTGAATAAGATTATGACGAGTATAGGGTCTTGGACTTGTTTCATCCCATTGAACCATTACTGTTCTGCCTACATTAGTTTTTATTATAGAAGTGTTTATATCTCCATTCAAATAATTTAACTTATTCCATTTATGCTCCACAGAATAATTTTTCTGTGCATACAAATCTCTTCCTTTTGCTGGAGATGAATAAGAAACAATGCTTTTAAATGAATCATCTGTCCTTCCTAAATTCATATACTGAGCTACTGGACCAAGACCATGAGTCGGATATAAATTTCCTTTTCCATTAGCATAATGATGAGTTCTCCAAGAACCAGTACCTCTTTCTTCTTGTGACATTTGAAATCTTAGTTCATGAATATAGGCTGCTTCAGCATGAAGAAGTTCACCAATAACTCCTTTTCTACACATATTTAGATACATCAATTCATCACGGCCATAATTCACGTTTTCCATCATCATACAGTGCTTTTGAGTTTTTTCAGATGTGTTTACAATTTCCCACATTTCTTTCAAACTAACGGCTATAGGAACTTCAACAAAAGCATGGGCGCCACTTTCCATGGATTTAATAGCCATTGAAGCATGGTTATTCCAGTTAGTTGATATAAAAACTGCATCCGGCTTTATTTCTTCTAGCATCAACTTCCACTTATTTTCATCTCCCCAATATTGCGCTATATTATCATGTCGTTCACCTTTTCCTATTTCGCTAGCAACTTTTGAGATTTTTTTACAAGAATCTTCATATAAATCACTAATTGCAACTATTTCTACACCTTCCAAACTAGCTAAAGAACGTAAATGACCACTCCCTCTAGCTCCTACTCCAATAAATGCTATTCTAACTGTATCTAACTTAGGGGCTGAAAATCCGCCCATGTATTTTCCTTTTGAAATAGGATCAATATTACTATTGGAACAACTAGTCAAAGTACTAGCTACCGTTAAAGCAGCTGCAGACATTGTTGTAGTTTGTATAAACTTTCTTCTGTTATAATTTTTCATAATGATCAAAGTTTTTTAATTTTTTTAAAAAAAGTATTTCTGATAAAAATTGCCAATCAAAATTTATTGTTTGATTAGCAGGGTGACTGTGATGGTCTTGATCTAAAATATAATCTTCTGGTTTATCCAGAATCCTAGTTTTAGAATAGGTGTTTTCAAAATTAATTCTTAAAAATTCAAATTTATGTTGAAGATCTTTAACTTCCTTCAAAGCTATTTTTTGATGATCAATTTGAACTACAGTTTGTGAAACGTCTAATTTCTCTAACGCCAATATTGCTTTTGCTGAAAATTTTATCAATTCATTAACTTGATTATAAATTTCTAGTGTGTATTTATTTTTTGAACTATTATTTAATAAATAATTGATAATTTTCTCTACTTCATTGCTTAACAATAATGATTCATTGGCATTTTTTATTTTTTCTGAATATTTTTTTGACCAAAGCCCTTTATTATTCAAATCTGGCAATTCAATAATATCTGTTTCAATAGGGTTTTCCTTTTTAGAAAGCCCAGGCCTCCAACCCTTTTTTGAAAGTAACATATTAAGCCATAAACCTACCGGCTTTTCTAATTTATCTATAAATGAATACTCAAGATTTGAAAATTTATATCCAAATATCCTATGCCTATAAATTGTTTTAAATTCTTCAATAGTTGTTTTATTTCCAGACCAAGCGAATTGTCCAAAAGCAGCTATCCCTCTTTTGTATAATTCAAAATGGGGAGAATCGTCATCCCAAAGAGTTAAAAGCAAACCCTCTAAGTTCTTTTCAATAGAGTTTACAGCAAATGACTTAATCTGTGAAATATTACTTTGATTTTGAGGCATTAATGTCCATCTAGTTTGTCCAGCTGTAGCTCCCATAACATTTAGTCCGTTTTTAATATACCAATCCATGGCTTTTTGATTTCCATATGTATTAGATTTTTGATAATTCCATCTCATATAGATTGCATTTTTTGGAAATTTTTCAATGAATTCCATTAAACTTACTTCATTTTCTTTCCAAATCTCATCTACCTCTTTTTTACTTATTTTATCATTAAACATAGGATTGTATACTCCCGCATGTTTTAAAGGCATATCATCCCAAAAAATGGGAATTTTATTATGTTTTTCAGCAAATTCACAAACTTTATTAAGCCAAATTAAATTTAGTTCTAATTGGCTTTTTCCATCTCTTTCAACTAAATGAACTTCATCACCACCAACATGAAGATATTTGCTATATGGTGTTGCCTTTATAGCATCTAAATACAAATCAAACTGAAGTTCATATGTCTTAGGATTTAATGGATTGAAAGCCCAATCACTTGTAGAGACATCCCTTAAATGTTTATTAACATCATGTTTTAAAATAAAAGAGGCATGTCCTAATCCTTGAACTAGAGGGTTAATAGTTATATTTCTTCTTTTAGAATATTCACTTAATTCCACCCACCAATCAATTGATAATGCATCTGAAGATCCTATTTCTGGCCTTAACTCATACTTTAACTTGTCTTCAAACTCAACAATAATTCCGTTTATTTTCTGTTTAGCTAAATCATCTATTAAATCATAGTAATAAGATTTCTTTTCCATATGATGCTTTATATCTAAATGGATTGGGCGAAACTTTAGCAATGGAAAGTCTTTAACACTAACTAATGGAAGATTTATATTTTGATCTTTACTATCTTCTATTAACTGATCTAAAGTAATAAATGCATAAAATAATCCTTTTTCATCTTTAGCAATAATGGATATTTTATTTTTATAAACATTTAATTTATATCCCTCCTTGATTACATTTAAATTTGGATCTATAGAATAATTTATAGTAGACTCACTTAAATTATTAATTTGAATATTCTTAGTGAAATCATATCTAATTGGAAGCTTAATATTATTGTCAGAATAAGCAAACTTAATATTCTTAAAATTTAAATCTGACAAGCCATTATTATACTTTATTTCTTGAACAGAAGGTAATAATTTGAAATTCTTTAAAACCTCTTTATTACTAGAACAATTAATAAATAACATAGAAATTAAAGTAATCAATACTAGTCTCATATCTCTAATTTAATAAAAATATTTGGTGACCAATAGATTATTGTTTTAAAACATTACTTTTATCTTATGGCATTATTTTAATAGAATATGAAAATTCTTTTTTTGAAATATTACAAGTTTGGTTTTACTTTTTTTATTTCAGTATTTTCAATAATGATTTTAAATTCTTTTGTTACAAAAAAACAAAATCTCCCTAATTTTATAATAATCTTTGCTGATGATTTAGGCTATGGTGATTTAGGTTGCTATGGAAATCCAACAATAAAAACTCCTCATTTAGACAAAATGGCAAGCGAAGGTCAAAAATGGACTCAATTTTACGTTGCTGATCCAGTATGCACACCAAGTAGAGCTGGACTTTTAACTGGAAGGTATCCTATAAGAAATGGTATGACTTCAAAGAAAAGAGCAGTACTGTTTCCGGATTCTAATAAAGGGTTGCCTAATTCTGAGATAACAATAGCAGAGGTTTTAAAGCAAAAAAACTATAGAACTGCTATGATTGGCAAATGGCATCTAGGCCACTTAAAAGAGTTTTTACCAGGAAATCATGGGTTTGATTATTATTATGGTATTCCTTACTCGAATGACATGAATTTAATCAAAGATTCTCCTAACTACAGGAAATTTTCTGAAGACCCTAATTGGATTGCAAATCCAATGAATTATAACGTTCCTTTAATAGAAAATTATAAAGAAATTGAGAGGCCTGTTGATCAGTTTACTATCACTAAAAGATATACTGAAAAAGCAATTGATTTTATTAAAGAAAAAAATAAAGATCCCTTTTTTTTGTATTTAGCTCATTCTCTTCCTCATGTCCCACTTTTTGCTGATCCAAAAACAATAGGCACTTCTAAAAGAGGGTTATATGGAGATGTAATTGAGGAAATAGATTGGAGTGTTGGAAAAATTATTCAAACTCTAAAAGATTTAAATATTGATGGCAATACAATTGTATTGTTTACTTCTGATAATGGGCCATGGCTATCTTTCAAAACACATGGAGGATCTGCAGGCCCATTAAAAGCAGGTAAAGGAACTACTTTTGAAGGAGGTCAAAGAGTTCCTGCTATTTTTTGGGGACCTGGAAATATAAAGCCAAAAGTTGTTTCAGAATTAGGGTCAACATTAGATGTCATTAATACTTTTGCATCATTATCAGATACCAAAATTCCTAATGATAGAAAATTGGATGGATTTGATCTTAGTAATGTACTTATTGAGGGTGAAAAAAGTCCAAGAAATGAATTTTATTACTGGACAAGGGCATCTTTAAACGCTGTTAGAGTTGGGAAATGGAAATTACATATTAAGCAATTAGATAAAATAAATTATTCTTTGCCTTATAAGCTTAAAAGTCCTGAGCTATATGATATTGAATCTGATATTTCAGAATCATATAATCTAGCTAACAAGCATTCTGAAATTGTAAAAAATTTAACAATAAAATTAAAAAATCATCTGTCAGAATTCTCTGATAATCTTCCGGATAACTTAGCTTCAAGAATTTCTAAAGACTCCAATCGTCATCCCGATAATTTAAAATAATTTTTTAAACAAAAAAAGCTTCCCTTTAAAGGAAAGCTCTTCATCGGTTTTCTACAAACCTCCTGCATTATGCAGGTAACACAACGGTTGCAAATATATACTATTGTTTGTTAACTATTTAAAAGCAAACTGATTTAATAAAATTTTTATAATTTGAAGTGTTAAAACCATTTTCATGATACGATCTAAACTGATTTTATTTTTTGGCATTTTATTTTTTATAAATTTTCCAATTCATGCCCAAAAAAACACATTTAAAGTAATGGCTTGGAATATTTTACACGGTGGAAATGATATTGAAAATGGGTCTGAAAACGTTGCTAAAATAATTAAGGAAATAAATCCAGATATAATTTTAATGGTAGAAACATATGGTTCTGGTCCATTTATTGCGGATTTTTTAAAATATAATTT
>TARA_B110000285_G_scaffold234078_2_pt1 | contig 12794 bp, 10 predicted proteins | sample TARA_B110000285 | Tara Oceans TARA_B110000285 (sample SAMEA4397756) | marine metagenome | biome: Polar Biome; feature: [SRF] surface water layer (ENVO:00010504); material: water (ENVO:00002006), including particulate matter (ENVO:01000060) such as... | depth 5 m
TTGATCATCACGTGAATCAGCGATACCCAGATCAGCAAACTGCATACCTGCCTGACTAATAAGCTTTCTTAGACTATTGGCCTCCAGACGAACCTGCAGACATTGCCTACCTTCGTCATCGACTGACTCACCAACGACCGCACTCAACTCGAACAGTTGAGCGCGAAACTTGCCTTGCCCCGGCGGAAGCTTCAGCGTCGTTTCAGTCATCTCTGAAGACAGCCGTGCCGAGATAGCTGACAGTAGTAGCTCTAAACCTTCGCCGTTCAATCCTGACACCCAAACGCGATAGGGCTCACCCTGCTCATCCAAGTCAACACGGGGCGCCTCATCAGTGAGATCGACTTTGTTGTAGACCAACAACTGAGGCACCTTATCCGCATCGATTTCAGTCAAAACGGCATTCACTTCCTCATGATGCAGTATTTTTTCGGGGCTAGAAGCATCAACCACATGTAGCAAAAGATCCGCCTGCTTCACTTCTTCCAACGTGGCGCGAAAAGCATCTATCAGTCCGTGCGGCAACTGGCGGATGAACCCTACTGTGTCGGTCAAAATGGATTTACCAAGGTAAGGCAATTCCAATTGTCTGATTGTAGGATCAAGCGTCGCGAATAACTGGTCTGCTGCATGGACATCCGTGGCGCACAGCGCATTAAATAATGTCGACTTACCCGCATTCGTATAGCCTACCAATGAGACGGTTCTTATATCTGCTTTTTGCCTACCGCGACGATTTTGTTTGCGTTGCTTGCGAACCTTGATCAGTCGCTGGTTAATATTTTTAATCCGGGTATGAACTAATCGCTGATCGGTTTCAAGCTGTGTTTCACCTGTACCCGTCACGCCCATTGAGGAACCCTGTCCTCTACCTGAACCGCCTCTTTGTCGATCAAGGTGGCTCCAACCACGTACGAGTCGGGTCGAGGAGTGCTGAAGTTGCGCAAGTTCAACTTGCAACTTACCTTCATGGGTTCGCGCCCGTTGCGCAAAGATATTGAGAATAAGCCCTGTGCGCCCGAGCACCCTGCGCTCAAACGCCTCTTCCAGGTTTCTCTCTTGGGTTGGGCTAAGCTCCTGATCAAACAAAATCAGCTCAGCGCCGACTTCATCTGCAATTAAGCGAATTTCCTCAAGTTTGCCGCTGCCTATGTAGGTCTTCGGATCCGGGTTTCGCTTCTTTGCGGTGACTTCCGATACCGCATTCAAACCAGCGGACACGGCAAGCTCTCTCAGCTCTTCGACAGTGGCATCCTGAGCTTCGATATGAACTAGTAGCGTCTGTGTACCGGCGTCTGGCCGCTCAAAAAACAATGGCTATACCTATAACAGTGGCTCTCACTATGTGTAGAAAAGAAATCTGAACAGCTGGAAAAATATTCAGCCAACCTATTGCCGACGAAGCCCAAACCGGGGCCTAGACTTCATTTGTTAGTTCGGTCGAACTTCGATCAAGGCATCAATAAAGCGATTCTAGTCTTCGTTTTCTTCGTCGTCCATGCTTGGCATCTTGACATTTCGAGATGGAACCACGGTCGATATCGCAGATTTATAAATCATCTGATTGACTGTATTTCTTAGCAAAATCACAAACTGGTCAAAGGACTCAATTTGTCCTTGCAGCTTGATGCCGCTGACCAAGAATATGGATACCGGCACCCGGTCCTTGCGAAGTTGGTTTAAGAAAGGGTCTTGTAATGATTGCCCTTTTGACATGAGATTCTCCTTTTGCCCCAAATGGGGGTCGTCGACAAAAAGTGTCGACCTAAAAAATTTTACAGCAATCCGATCATAAAGGTCTGGCTCGTCCTCAATAACCTGCTGTTAATCTAATATGCTGCCTACCTGTAGAATTTTCAAGGCCTCAGCAGTATTTGTAGTCTGAATTTGATGGATATTTTTCCAGCCCCTAAGCCAAGTATATTGACGTTTAGCAAGCTGCCGAGTCGCAATAATGGCTCGCTCGATCATTTCATCGTAACTTAGATCGCCCGCAAGATAGCTCCAGGCTTGTCGATAACCTACCGCCTTAATGGCGGGCAGATTAGCGGAAAGATCTCCTCTAGCACAGAGCGCCTCTACCTCAGCAAGAAAGCCGAGCTCCAGCATTTGATGAAATCTTGCAGCGATCTTTTTGTGCAGCAGCGCCCTGTCGGGCGGAATAACCGCAATTTCAACTAACCTGAAGGGACAAGCTGGCATCTCTTTTGATTGCCAGTACGTCAGTGAGTGGCCACTAATTTGGTAGACCTCCAGCGCGCGCTGCAGCCTTTGAGGGTCATTTTCGTGAATTCGAGCAGCAGCAACAGGATCGACTTCCTCGAGTCGTTTGTGCACCGCTGGCCAACCCTGCTTTTCAGCAAACGCTGCTATCTCTCGACGAATCCCTTCATCAGCAACAGGCATCTGCGCCAAGCCATCTTTGAGCGCTTTGAAATAAAGCATCGTTCCGCCGGTCAGCAATGGAACAGCTCCCCTAGCGCGTATTTCAGCCACTTTGATAAGCGCGTCAGCTCGAAAGTCAGCTGCAGAGTAGGGTGTCGCAGGATCCCGAATGTCGAGTAGGTGATGCGGTATTTCCTGCCTAAGCGCGGCATTGGGTTTCGCTGAGCCGATATCCAAACCCTCATAAACTTGCGCAGAATCCACCGTGATAATTTCAGCCGGCACCCTTCGCGCAATTTCTATCGCCAAATCGCTTTTACCGCTAGCGGTCGGTCCCATGATGCAGACCGCCGATAATCGCCGGGATGACTCGTCAGAGTTATCGCCTAAGGTCTCCTGTCCGGTATTTGCGCCTGCGCCCTGCCCACTCACGGCTGCAGTCAATGCTACTGACCCCTCATAAAAAGACTATCCAATTCACTGATGCTTTGTTGCGTCCAGGTGGGTCGACCATGGTTACATTGGCCGCTTCGCTCAGTCTCTTCCATGTCTCGCAGTAATGCATTCATCTCTGGAATAGTCAGGCGACGGTTCGCTCTGACTGATCCGTGGCAAGCCATTGTCGACAGTATTTCATCCCGGTGTTGCATAACTCTGGCGGTTGAGCCGTATTCAATCAGATCCGACAGGACGTCACGAATAAGCGTTTCGGCGTTACTGTTACCCAACATCACAGGTATTGCTCGAACAACAATAGACTCTTCCGATACCCGCTGCAGATCGAGACCCAAATCATATAACGGTTTTTGATTGTCCTCAGCTGCTGTACATTCCTTTTCGCTCAAGGCCATGGCAAGCGGCACCAACATGGGTTGCATCTTGATGCCCTCACTGTCACTTGCTATTTTCATTCGCTCATAAGTGATTCGCTCATGGGCGGCATGCATATCAACAATAATTAGACCATGCTCGTTCTGTGCAAGAATATAAATGCCATGCAACTGTGCGATGGCGTATCCAAGCGGCGGAATATCGGCATCAGCCTCATTTTGAAAAGGATCTATCTCGCCAGATGTACTACCACTTGACGACATCAGGCTGCCATATAGCTTGGCCTGCTCTCCAATCCGCACCCTTTCGGCTGCGTGACCTGCTGCTGAATTTCCATTGCTCGGGGCCGCACCGAACCGAATGCTTGACTGTGTTGGGTTGGCGCCAAATTGCTCGAAGCCTGACCTGCCAGCAACATCGCTATTGCCTTGCGGGTCAACGACTCCCGCCTCAGGCCTAACCTCCGCCAATGCACGATGAATACTACGGAATAAAAAGTCATGCACCTGTCGGCCTTCGCGAAAGCGAACCTCGTGCTTGGTTGGGTGTACATTGACATCAACAAACTTTGGATCAATCGTCAGATGCAGAACAAACGCAGGGTGCCTACCGTGGTACATGACGTCCTGATAACCTTGCTTTACAGCATGTACGACTAACTTGTCGCGAATCATCCGATCGTTGACATAGAAATATTGCTGATCGGGCTGGCTTCGAGATGCGGTTGGCAATCCTATCCAGCCTCTCAATTTAATGCCGGCTGAACCCTGCTCTGCCACCACTTCGTTTTCTAAATAGATGGAGTTCTCGAGAAAAGGCTTACCTAATACTGCTGCGACCCTGAGCGACTCGTCCTGATTACTAACAACCGGGTAATGGCGCAACTGCTTGCCATTGTGCCGAAGAACAATCGAAACATCCGGGTGACTCAAACTAACCTTACGGACAACCTCCTCAATTTTCTGAAGCTCGGTGCGTTCTGTCCTCAGGAACTTGCGTCTTGCAGGCGTGTTGAAAAATAGATCCTTCACTTCAACGCTCGTACCCTGCGGATGTGGTGCTGGGGTTATTTCTGGCTGCATGTCAGCCCCGGACACCGTAATACTCCAACCATCCCGACCTGCCTGCGCATTACTCGTCAGCGTGAGACGCGAAACCGACGCTAAGGATGCCAATGCCTCGCCCCTAAAACCTAAGGTTGCGATTGCCTCAAGATCATCGGCCGTCTCAATCTTGCTGGTCGCATGACGACTCAATGCAAGCGTCAAATCTTCAGCATGCACGCCATTACCGTCGTCTCGAACTCTGATGAGTCTTGTGCCACCGGCCTCCAGGTCAACTTCAATTCTGCCGGCTTTGGCATCCAAACTATTTTCCAGCAGCTCTTTGACCACTGAAGCCGGCCGCTCAACAACCTCACCGGCGGCAATCTGATTCGACAATCTCGGGCTGAGCTGATTAATTCGCTTGTTCATTGATATGTACTTCCTTAACCCTTTTCGTTGCCAATATGATCAAAGTGCTGTCCGCTATGTGTTGGTACTCTCATCCGTAATAGCCACATCGACCTGGACCATTTCGATGACAAAAATTTAGCTACGACAATTCAATTACAACAATTCAATTACAACATCGCTACTTAGTAAGAGTCTGCAGCAACTTAAATTGTGGGGATTTTCAAAACCTGCCCAATTCTTATGTTGGCGTTATCTAAACCATTAACACTCATAATTTTTTTTGTTGAAACTCTGTGTTTATCTGCAATACCCGAGAGTGTATCACCCCTGACAATCTTGTATGTCGCCAGCTGACTCACTCCACCTCGACGTTTCCACGCGAAATATGAACCCTCGGGAGGGTCACTTTTCATGTATTGATTAACGCCGGTGAAAATCGCCCGCGCGATTTGATCTTGGTGCTTGGCAGATTTCAACTTTTTGGACTCAGCGGGGTTGGTGATGAAACCTGTCTCAATCAGCAGCGAAGGGATATCAGGTGATTTAAGTACAGCAAAAGCTGCTTGCTCAACGCGTGCCTTATGCAACTTGTTGATGGGCTTAATTTCTTTAAGAACATTTCTGCCCATTTCAAAACTCGCAGCGAGACTTGCATCCATAGCAAGATCGAGCAGGACACCAGCAAGTAAATCATCCTTGTCATCCATGCTAATAATACCTGCGCCGCCAATGAGATCAGCGCGATTTTCTTTCTCAGCCACCCTCTTCGCCGCCTCGCTCGTTGCTCCCCTTTGCGATATGGCGTAGACAGATGCCCCCGATGCATGGGGAGATTTGAATGAATCCGCATGGATTGAGAGGAACACATCAGCCCGACTCTGATAGGCAAGCTGAGTTCGTTTTTTTAAGCCAACATAGTAGTCACCGGTACGAATCAACACGACCTTGTAACCTTGCTCACGCTCAAAGTACCGCTTGAGTTTCTTCGCTATTGCCATAACAACAGTCTTCTCGTAGAGCTTGCCTGGTCCTATCGCACCAGGATCATCGCCCCCATGTCCAGCATCAATAGCGATGACAACATCTCTCATCTGTCGCGAGATTTGATTGGCTTTTTGCACCACCGGCGCAACCTGCTGCTCCTCCGTATATAGATCGATAACGAGGCGATCACCATATTGCAAAATGGGATTGAGAACGAAGCTGCTTGGTTTGACGCGCTTTGAAAGATCAAGCACAACCCGAAGATCTTTGTTATCTCTAACGGCCGCGCGTAAACCAGTGATTGGCGTTCCTTTGGTTACCACGTCACTAATATCGACATTAAGGCCAGCGTCTTCAATATCAATGACAAGCCGCCTCGGGTTTGCGAGGCTAAATATTCGGTGTTCGACAGGCTGACTTAGATCGAAAACGATTCGAGTTCGCTCAGGTGATTGACGAACACGCACGCTTTCGATCGAAGTGGGCGCGGCCGAAGCTGATGCAACGAAAAGCGACAAGCCGCCTAACGTCGTCAGAGTCACCGTCTTCAATAAAACAATGCCAACCGCCAATTTCAAACATCTATTCTTCAATACGTTTGCTCTCATCACCCTTATCTTCAAAGTCTTGCTTTTAAAACTATTGAACGTCGGGTTTTGAAGTTCGATTCTGATTCTAGTTTTGAGCCACGACTCATCTTAAAATTAGAACTCACAAGGGTTAGCAATAAGTTAACGATTGCTGCTCCGCGTCCATCAAGAGACTATTGAGATTGCGCAGTGCTTGTCGTCCTGTTTCTGTTTTTGCCTCAAAGGTATATTGACGCGCATCGTTGTTATTCATCTTGGTCTGTTGTTCTGCTGATAGTTGTTCTGATGATAGTTGTTCTGATAATAATTGTGCTGATGATTGTTCTAATGCCAACGGTTCTAACAATACCGGCTCGATTGATAGCAAAATATCGCAATCCGGCAGGTATCCACTACCTTTTTCAGGCCACTCAATAAGACACAATGCATTTTCATTGAAGTAGTCATCAACGCCCAAGTATTCTAACTCTTCAGGATGACCGAGTCTGTACAAATCAAAATGATAAACTTGACCCCGGCCTAATTCATAGGGCTCAACCAAGGTAAAAGTCGGACTCTTAACGGCGTCCAAAAAACCCAAGCCTCGCATAAAGCCTCTTACAAAAGTGGTTTTACCTGCGCCCAAATCACCCTCAAGATAGATAACACCGCCAGCGCCTATCGCCGTCGCAAACAGACCTGCAACGAACATCGTATCCTTTTCTGATGTACCGATAAGCTTAATTTCCATTCACTAGCCTTCGAATTTCAGGATAAAGATCTGTCGCCATTAAGCCTCGCGGGCCCAGTCGAGTGGCGCAGGCATCCGCTGCTTTACTGTGAACGACAGCGCCTAACGTTGTTGCCTGGGTCAAACTACAGCCTTGCGCCACCAAACCACCGATGACGCCGCTGAGGACATCACCCATACCGGCAGTTGACATGCCTGGGTTGCCATAGGGGCACAAGAAGACATCATCACTATTGCAGATCAAGGTTCCTTGGCCTTTTAGCAAAATGTTTCCACCATAGATTTGCTGAATTTCCATGACCGAGCTAAACCGGTCAAATTGAACATTTGGCAGGTTAGACGATTCATAAGTGTCATTATTCTCAACAGCGCCCTGCAATAGATGCGTCGCCTCGCCAGGATGCGGCGTCAATACCCAATGGTTGTTAACGCGCGGCACCCTCGATAAGCGCGACAGCCAAATGAGGCCGTCAGCATCAATGACCATCGGCAAATCGGCTTGGATTGCACGGCCAAACAATTGCTCGGACCATTCACTTCGCCCCAGACCCGGGCCAATGACCATGCAACTTGCTTTATCAATTAACGTATCAAGAGCTGCAGCGTCTTTAACGCCCCGCACCATCAACTCAGGATGCATCGTTCCAAGATACGCGGCATGGGCCGGGTGCGTCGCAATTGTCACAACCCCAGCACCGGCTCTCATAGCCGCCGCGGCTGACATCAGTATTGCGCCAGACATACCTTCATCGCCACCAATCAGCAACAGATTACCAAAGGAGTTTTTGTGGCTATTACCGCGTCGCTCGGGAAAATCTGAAAAAAGCGTCGCGTAGTTAAGCCGCACAACAGCCTTGCCGACTTTGGTGAAGATATCCTCAGGAACGCCGAGAGAGTCATACCGCATCTCACCCACATAATCTGGACCGTCGAGGGTCATCAGGCCGCGCTTCATACCGATAAAACTGACCGTCACATCCGCTCGCACCGCTACCCCAAGTACCTGTCCCGTATCAGCCGATATCCCAGAGGGTATATCGACGCTAAGCACGCGGGACGGGTGATGGTTGATCATATCTACTGCCTCCGCAAACTGCGGACGTATCTCACCGGAGGTCCCGGTTCCTAGTAGTGCATCAACAATTACTTCGACCTCATTGAGCTTCGCTTGGCGAGGATCATCAATAAATTCGATATCTCGATGGCAGCACATCTCGTAACCTTGACGCGCATCTGGCGACAATTTTTCAGGATTGCCTAGCTGCACAATAGTGACCTGCACGTTCTTTTCTGCCAGAAAAGCCGCAATAAAGTAACCATCTCCAGCGTTATTGCCACTGCCACAAAAAACCGCAACGCGGGTCGTGCCTCGCCAGTGATGGAATAATGCATCAACACATGCCTGTGCGGCTCGCTTCATTAACAACAACCCAGGGAGCTGATGCTCTTCTATTGCGATTCGATCCAGTTCACGAACCTGGCCGGCCGTGTACAATGTGTTGGGTAGTTTCTGAAATTGACTGTCATGCATATTGGATTGCGCGCTACTCAACTTTCATGGGCTAACGATCGGGTTGATCGTTATCATTATCTAAAAGGTTTTGTCAGATTTCAAAGGTTACATCAACCCCGATCATATTAGTTTCTACAGGAACCTACACCGTATCATCGACAGAATAACTGTCTTAACCAGCGAGCAGCTAGCGCTAAATCCCTTGAGCATTATGACTGAAAAATCCACACAAACACTTCCCTATCAAGATCTGAGGGAAAAGATTGAGCTTTGGAGCCAAGATCTGGGCTTTCAGCAAGTGGGCGTTGGCGACACGGATGTCGGTGAACACGAAGGCCATCTCAAGCGCTGGCTGGAGAAGGAGTTTCACGGTTCGATGAGTTACATGGCAGCTCATGGTGACAAACGATCTAGACCAGCAGAATTAGAGCCCGGAACGCTGCGAGTCATTTCGCTGCGAATGAATTACTTACCTGAAGGCACCGATCCGGTACGTATTCTGGACACATCGGATAAAGCCTACATCGCGCGCTACACAATGGGACGGGATTACCACAAGGTGATTCGGAAAAAGTTGGTGAAGCTTTGGAAGGAAATCGAAAAATACCTAAACACAAATGCACTACCTGAATTCCAAGGTAGGGTATTTACCGATAGCGCTCCCGTTCTTGAAAAGGCGCTTGCCGAGAAAGCCGGGCTGGGCTGGGTCGGTAAAAATACTCTGCTGCTCAACAGAGATGCGGGCTCTTGGTTTTTTCTCGGGGAAATTTTTACCAATATACCGCTGCCGGTTGATGAACCTTATGGTACAGATCATTGCGGCACTTGTTCGGCCTGCATCGATGTTTGTCCGACCCAAGCCATCATTGCACCCTACCAGCTTGACGCACGACGGTGTATTTCCTATCTGACGATAGAACATAAGGGCAGTATTGATCCTGCATTGAGGAAAGGCATCGGCAATCGGATCTTCGGCTGCGATGATTGTCAGATCTACTGTCCCTGGAATAAGTTCGCCCAACCGACAAACGAGCCAGACTTCTCGCCTCGACATCATTTAGACCAAAGTGGTTTGGCAGATCTATTTAAGTGGACTGAAGCAGAATTTTTATCGAAAACGCAAGGTTCTGCCATTCGGCGAACGGGATACGAGGGTTGGTTACGTAATATCGCCGTCGCGCTGGGTAACGCTAGCTATAGTGCAGAGATCGTGTCGCTTCTGGAGCAGCGCCGGCACAGCGCGTCTGAATTAGTGCAAGAACATATTGACTGGGCACTGACGCAACAAATGCAAAAACAAACGCCAAAGCCGGTCGATTAACGCTTCTGAATTAGCGCTCGTTAACGAAAGCCCGGCTAAAGTTTGAAAAAAGTCGATCGATAGTAGCGCAATTCCTCAATGGACTCTCTGATATCGTCAATAGCGCGGTGAGCCCCCTTCTTCGAGAAGCCTTCATATACATCTGGCCGCCAGCGTACCGCAAGTTCTTTTATGGTGCTGACGTCGATACTTCTGTAATGCAGATATTCTTCGATCTCATTCATATAGCGATGCAAGAATCGCCTATCCTGGCCAATCGTATTGCCGCAGAGTGGCGAGCAACGCGGATCAACATGCTGTTTGATGAAGTCGAGTGTCGTTCTCTCAGCCTCAGATTCACTGACGCCCTGCTCGCGTATTCTTTCCAGCAGACCCGACTCGGTATGGTGTGTCATATTCCATTCGTCCATGCTATCAAGCAACAGTTGATCCTGGGCAACATAGACGACGGGGCCTTCCTCAATAACATTCAAAGAAGAATCCGTGATGATTGTGGCCATCTCGATGATGCGATCGACTTCCGGGTTCAGACCCGTCATTTCAAGGTCCATCCAGACCAGTTTTTCAGAATAACTCACAGAATTTCCAAGCGTGTTTTTATAGCGGCTATGTTAACGAAAAAAAAAATCCCCGTCCCGTAAACTTGCATACTCATTGCACTTCTCCTTCATCTCTCCGGGATAGACATAGGGTGCCACGTATTGAACCACTTAAAAAACGGCGCACAGCCCATTCTTACGACCTCAACACACAAGCCGACATAAACTTCTTCTCCGCAGCGTCTTAACGTAGAATGCGGCACCATCACAGAAAGAGTACCGAACCGTGCTACCGCTATTGCTAGAACCTGCTTCACTGCTCGAACATCTTAGTGATGAGAACATTCTGATCATCGACCTTTGCACAACTGAATTATATAAACAGGTCCATTTGCCCGGCGCGATACACGTCACGCCTCAGGAAATTGTATCGGGTATTGGACCCGCAGTCGGTAAACTTCCGCCATTGGAGCGACTCCAAGCGCTATTCAATCGCATCGGTTATGACTCAAACAAACATATTATCGTTTATGACGACGAAGGCGGTGGCTGGGCTGGGCGTTTTATTTGGACCTTAGATGTTATTGGTCACGACAAGATGTCTTACCTAAACGGTGGTATGCACGCTTGGTTAGCCGAAAAATTTCCCGTCAACAATGAGATCCCTGAAACAACGCCAACCCACACCACTCTTACTATAAATAGTGCCTATATCGCCACGCAACAGGACGTGTCCGACAGTTTGCATAGGCAGGACACGAACATCTGGGATGCACGTTCAGCGCTAGAGTATTCCGGCCAGCGAAAGTCATCCGCCAGATCAGGACACATTCCAGGCGCAATTAATTTCGATTGGATGGATGTGATGGACCCAGCTCGGGATTTTAGAATTCGGGCCGACATTAAGCAGGTGCTGGCATCGCATGGCATCACCGGCGACAAGCCGATCATTACCCATTGCCAAACGCATCATCGCTCTGGCCTGACTTATCTCGTTGGTAAGATATTGGGCTTCAACATCCGAGCCTATGATGGTTCATGGGCAGAATGGGGCAACGATTCAACTACCCCTATTGAAACGAGTTAACGAAATTGTTTTTACTCTTACAAAAAATCGCCCCTCAACACCTTCTGTCCCGCATCGTTGGCTGGGTTGCCAACTGCCAAATAGCATTGATAAAGAATATCTTTATCAACGTCATTATATGGAAATTTGATGTCGATGTGTCCGAGGCAGAACGACAGAAAGCTGAGGAATTCAAAAGCTTTAATGACTTCTTCACTCGCACCTTGAAGCCAGGCGCACGCCCCATATCGGGCTTGTATTGTTCACCCGCCGATGGCGAAGTCTCCGAAGCTGGTAATATTAGCGACAACCAAATACTTCAAGCCAAGGGCTTAAGTTATTCGTTAGAAAAACTCTTAGCAAACAAAGATGTTGAAGCTTATCGAGACGGCAGCTTTATGACGGTTTACCTCGCGCCAAAAGATTATCACCGCGTTCATTGCCCCATGGACGCAACATTAGTTGATGCCCGTTATGTGCCCGGTAAGCTTTTCTCAGTTAATCAATATACAGCCGCTAATCAGCCGGACCTGTTTGCTGACAACGAACGCTTGATCATGCAGTTTGAAACCCTGCATGGGAAAATGGCGGTCATCATGGTCGGCGCGATGATTGTCGCTGCGACTCAGCCTGTTTGGCGAGATCAGCCCTATCGTGCAAAAACATTCAAACAAGAGAGCTTCGAGTCGCCTTTGCAGTTTAGACAGGGTGATGAACTTGGGTTATTCCAAATGGGTTCGACGGCAATTGTTGTTTTGGAGAACGCTGTACAGTGGCAGCAAGTGACCGGCACATCATTACGTATGGGCGAGGCTATCGTCATCGCAGAATGAGTGCCTGTTTGACGGATTTAGCATCAAGCAATTGAAAAGGGAAATGCCAGCACGTCTTCAAGACTTTGTGAGTTCGTTAGACACATGAGTAATCTATCGATACCCACGGCAATCCCGGCACATTGCGGCAATGAATCCATCGCTGACAACAGACGGTTATCTAGCTGCCGCGTTGGCTTGCCATCTTCCTTTCTTTGCGTGTTGTCCTTTTCCGCCCGACCTACCAGCTCGCTTGAATCCAACAGCTCGTCATAAGCATTAGCAATCTCCAAACCATACCAATACATCTCGAACCTTAACGCAACATCCTCGCCATCCACCTCACCCGTCTTGGCAAGAGCAGCCTGAGATATTGGGAAGCCAGTAACAAAGTGGGGTGACATCAAAGATTTTTCGATACCCTGCGAGAACAGTAAATCCCGAACATCATCAAGCTGTTTAGCGCCTTCAGCAGTGCCCAAGTGCTGAACACTCTGAGGGAATTCACGATGGGCGAGGATTAACAATTCTCTAACATCTACTTGGTGCGGGTTTAGATTAAACCT